>Ga0129310_1000015_pt1 | contig 265314 bp, 241 predicted proteins | sample Go1ome_2_FD_94433 | JGI IMG/M metagenome (GOLD analysis project Ga0129310, IMG submission 94433) | Western lowland gorrila individual fecal microbial communities from Wisconsin, USA - Go1022A metagenome | ecosystem: Host-associated > Mammals > Digestive system > Large intestine > Fecal...
CATGAGCAAGGCCAACATCCCCATGGCTCCCTTCGTTCTGGCTTTCGTTCTGGGCGGCCAGTGCGAGATCAGCTGGCGCCGTGCCTGGATGCTGATGAAGAACGACTTCGTGGGCTACTGGGCGCATCCCCTGCCTCTGGCCCTGCTGGCTATTGACCTGTTCATGCTCATCTGGCCCTTCCTGCCCAGCAAGAAGAACAAGAAGAGCGAGACCCCCACGGTCTAAGCTTCATAATCGCCTGATTATAACTTTATAATCGAAAGTGGATCCCCTCAAACTGCTGTGAAAAGCGGTTTGAGGGGATTTTTTGCGATTTTATGCAGAAAAATTGCTTTTTAAAATAAAGTGAAGAGAGGGACAAGTGTTAGGAACTTGTTAAAAATAAGGCAAAGTGACCAAAAACTTCAATAAAAAATTCACAACGTTGACAAAAGCTATAAAAGAATGGTAATATAAAAATGCGGGAAGCCAAGCGAAGAAATTCCGTACTTTATTTTTTTAGGAGGAAAGAAAGAAATGTTCAAACTGCAAGGCATTTACGCCCCTATGGCCTGCTCGTTCGAAAGTGATATGGGCCCCATCGCTCTGGATAAAATCGCGGAGAACGTAAAGAAATACAACCAGACCAAGCTGTCCGGCATCGTGGTTATGGGCTCCAACGGCGAATTCGTCTTCCTGACGCACGAGGAAAAGCTGGCTTTCATCCGTACGGTATGCGAGAACATCGCGCCCGACAAGCATGTAATCGTGGGCACCGGCTGCGAGAGCACTGCTGAGACCATTCAGCTGTGCAAAGAGGCTGCTGAGCTGGGCGCCGACGCGGCTCTGGTTCTCAGCCCCAACTACTATAAAAAGGCTATGCAGACCGACCGTGTCATCGAGCAGTTCTACAATGACGTGGCCGACGCAAGCCCCATCCCTGTGATCATCTACAATATGCCCGGCAACAGCGGCATCAACGTATCCAGCGCTATCAGCGCCCGTCTGGCCAAGCACCCTAACATCATCGGTGAGAAGGATTCCGGCGGCAACATCACCCAGATTTCCGAGACCCTGCGGGATACCGATCCCGAGACCTTCTCGGTCTTTGCCGGTTCCACCAGCTTCCTGGCTGCCACCACCTTCATGGGCGGCCAGGGCGGCACCCTGGCTCTGGCCAATGTTATGCCTGACGAGTGCGTCCGTCTGTTTGAGCTGGCCAAGGCCGGCGATCTGGAGAAGGCCGTCAAGGCTCAGAAGATCCTGCTGGCCCCCAACGCGGCCGTTACCGCTCAGTTCGGTATTGGCGGCCTGAAGGTTGCGCTGGACCATGTGGGCTACTACGGCGGCGCTCCCCGCAAGCCCCTGCTGCCCCAGAGCGAAGAGAACAAGGCGAAGATCATCGCCATCATCGACAAGGCCAAGGCGGAAATGGCTGCTCTGTAATTTTTCTCCTTTCCGCTTGATCTGTCCATAAAATTGCCCCGCCGGCTTGCAAGCCGGCGGGGCAATTGCTTTTCTTGCCAAAAGACGGGCCAGTGCGATACAATACAAACAGAGGGCAATATACCCCCCGAAAGGAGAGTCTATGAAAGTTACCTATCTGTATCACAGCGGCTTTTTGGTGGAATGGGAAAACTGCTGCTTTTTGTTCGATTATATCCGGGGCGATCTGCCCCAGCAGGCCATGCAAAAGCCCTTTTTCGTCTTTTGCAGCCACAGCCACGGTGACCATTTTACCCCGGAAATCTTTGCAAAATTCCGCAGCAAACCGGATACCTGTTTCGTGTTGGCCAGGCAGATCGACCTGCGGCTTTCCCGATTGGATAAATGGGGCCTTCCCGATTGGCAGAGAGAGAAGATCTTTCGCATAAAAGCGGGTGAGAGCCTGCAGTGCGCGGACCCGAAAGGAGAGCCGCTGGAAATTTCCACTCTGGCCTCCACCGACCTGGGGGTGGCTTTCCTGGTCCGCTATGAGAGAAAATGCCTGTACCACGCGGGAGATCTGAACGATTGGCAGTGGAAGGGCGAGCCGGAAGAATGGAACCGGAATATGCGCAAGCGCTTTTTGACACAAATGAAAAAGCTGCAAAGCCTGCCCATTGATCTGGCTTTTGTTCCGCTGGACCCCCGCCAGGAAGAGATGGCGCCCTGCGGCCTGAACGCGCTGCTGACTACGGCCAGGGTGGAGAAGGTGCTGCCCATGCATATGTGGGATCGGTATGAGATCAGCGCCTGGTGGAAAAAGGAGGGCGGACTGCCCGATCAGGCCGATAAGCTGCTGGAGATTCAGCGGGAAGGGCAGCAGTTTACGCTGTAAGCACAGAGGGGCGGCAAAGCCGAAAACCGGGCGCGGCGCCCTGTAAAAAACAGAACAGAAAGGAAGATACCTATGAAATTCCGAATGATTCACGAAAACTATAATGTGGCCGACCTGGGCCGCAGCCTGGAGTTTTACCGCCAGGCCCTGGGGCTGGAAGAGGTGCGCCGCAAAGAGGCAGAGGACGGCAGCTTTATCATTGTGTATGTGGCCAATGCCGAGAGCGATTTTGAGCTGGAGCTTACCTGGCTGCGGGACCGGACGGAACCCTATAGCCTGGGTGATAATGAGTTCCACCTGGCCTTCCGCACCGAGGACTTTGAAGCCGCCCATGCTCTCCATGAAAAAATGGGCTGCATCTGCTATGAGAATCCGGCCATGGGGATCTACTTTATCAATGACCCGGACGGCTATTGGCTGGAAATCGTCCCGGACCGGAAAAAGTGAGTGTCCGCAGAGGACGAACGTTTCACAACGGGATACAAAAATCAATGGGTATCCTGTACAAAGCCGCTCCCGTATAGGGGCGGGGAATGGTAAAAAAGGGAAAAAAGCGCGGAGCATCTTGCGAAATAAGAAAAGCGGCTCTATACTAAAAGAGCAAATTGAATAACAGCCAAATGATGCTTACAGGAAAGCGGCAGCACAGCTGCCCGCCGAAGGAGTAAAACTCTCAGGTGTCCCCCTTTTGGGACAGGACTGTAATGCGGATGGAACTCTGGAGAATCCCTGCAAAAGGGTGCCGAAGGTGCAAGCGCGAAAGTGCAAATCTCTCAGGCAAAAGGACGGAGCCGCTTTTTATAGATCGCCTCTCTTGGGAAAAGGGGAGGCTTCCGGCGCGGACTTTTGGAGAGCAGTTCTTTTGCGGGGCTGCTCTTTTGTTTGCAGAAAAACTCGGGGCAGCCGTAAGCTTCCCCCGCCGGGGCCGCCCAAAACAACCCATCAAAGGAGAGCGTGAAGACCATGATGAAAAAGAATTACCTGGACAGCATTCAGAGCACCCTTCTGCTGGGGGCCGGCCCCAGCGGCGTGGCGCCCAGCACCTACCGGGCCCTTTCCCAGACCATGCTGGGTCATCTGGACCCCTATTTTCTCGAGATTATGGAGGAGATCAAGAAGGGGCTGCGCCAGCTCATGCAGACCAAGAATGAGGTGACGGTACCTCTTTCCGGCACCGGTTCGGCGGGCATGGAGGCTGCCTTTGTAAACCTGGTGGAGCCGGGGGATAAGGTCCTGGTATTGGAGAACGGCGTTTTCGGCAACCGGATGGCGGATGTAGCTTCCCGCCTGGGCGCTCAGGTCACCAAGGAAGAGTTTGAGTGGGGTACCCCTGTCCGGGTAGAGCGGGTGAAGGAGCTGCTGGCCCAGGATCATTACAAGATCGTGGCCATTGTGCATGCCGAGACCTCTACCGGTGTCCGCAATCCGGTGCAGGAGGTGGGCAATCTGGTCAACGCCGCAGGCAGCCTGTATCTGGTGGACGCGGTCACCAGCCTGGGCGGCATCCCGGTGGAAGTGGACAAATGGCATGCGGATGTTTGCTACAGCGGCTCCCAGAAATGCCTGTCCTGCCCTCCGGGCGCTTCTCCCATCACCTTCTCCGACCGGGCCATGGAAGCCATCCATGCCCGCAAGACCAAGGTGCCCAACTGGTACCTGGATATGAACCTGCTCACCCAGTACTGGGGCGGCGCCAAGCGGGTGTATCACCACACTGCCCCCATCAGCATGATGTACGCCCTGTATCAGGCTGTTTACAATATCCTGGACGAGGGGATGGAAAATGCTTTCGCCCGGCATCAGGCTGCCCACGAACGGCTGGTCAAGGGCCTGGAGGAACTGGGCCTGGAAATGCTGGTGGCTCCGGAATACCGTCTGCCTGAGCTGAACTGTGTGATCGTCCCCGAGGGTGTGGACGAGGCCGCCCTGCGGGCTGAGCTGCTGGAAAAATACCACATCGAGGTGAGCAGCGGCCTGGGCCCCTTGGCCGGCAAGGTGATCCGGATCGGCCTGATGGGCTACAATGCCACCTTCGACACGGTGGATCGCCTGCTGGACGCCCTGAGAGAGATCCTGAAAAAATAAAATATTGCTTTTCCGGGCCGGATTCCTTTCGGGGGGACCCGGCCCTTCTTTTAAAAAACTTGCGGGGATCCCTGTACATTTGCCGGAAGCATATCGTATACTGAAAGCAGAATACAGACGCGGCCAAGGCCGGAAAGGATGGACAGAAGATGCTGCGGGAAACGGCAAAAAAATATTATCTGGAACAGAACTATAACTGTGCCGAAAGCGTTTTGCGGGCTGCCAATGAAGAGTACGGCCTGGGGTTGGATGAGGGCGCTCTCAAGCTGATGGCCGGTTTTGGCGGCGGGATGGGCTGCGGGGGCGTGTGCGGCGCCCTCAGCGGAGGCATCGCGGCGCTGAGCAAACTCCGGGTGAGCGACCGGGCCCACACTACCCCGGGATTTTCCGGGGAATGCGCCAGGCTGGTGGCTGCCTTTGAGGAAAAAGCGGGGAGCTGCCAGTGCAGCGAGCTGAAGGCCAGGTTCTTCCGGGAAGGAACACGCTGCCTGGATACGGTGGAAATTGGCTGTCAGGCGCTGGAAGAATATCTGGGCAAAAAAGAATAAGGACAGAACAGGGAAGGCTCTTGCTGCTTTTGGCGGCAGGGGCTTTCTTTTTTTATAAGGAAGAAAATTTGGAGAAGAAAACCCTTTGGAGGGATAAGCTGGAATGAACTGCGGATAATAATGGTGCAAAGAACGAAAAATGCCAAGGCTGGCCGGAGCTTTCCCAAAAGCAAGGGGAAAAAGCTTTTGGGAAAAAGCGGCGCCGGCGGCAAGATGAAAGGATGGTATAAAACCCAATGAAAGCAACCGGTATTGTGCGCCGTATCGACGATTTGGGAAGGATCGTCATCCCTAAGGAGATTCGCCGAACCCTGAGGATCCGGGAATCGGACCCGCTGGAAATCTACACCACCGCCGACGGCGAGGTGATCTTCAAAAAATATTCCCCGGTGGGGGAGATTGGCACCTTTGCGGCCCAGTATGCCGAGGTGTTGGCAAAGCAGCTGTCGGTGACGGCGCTCATCTGCGACCGGGACGAGATTATTGCCGCCTTTGGCCCGGCAAAGCGGGAATGTCAGGGCAGACATGTGAGCCGCCCCCTGGAACAGATCATGGAAAACCGCCGGCTCTACCTGTACGGGGGCCGGGGCAGCGAAAGCCTGTACCCCTGCGAAGGGGCGGGGGAAGCCGTCACGGTGGCCATGCCGGTGCTTGCCGCCGGGGATATGGTGGGGGCAGTGGTGCTGCTCAGTGAGGAAAAAAGCCGCCCGGCCGAGACATTGGTAAAGAGCGCCCAGATCGCGGCGGCGTTTTTGGCAAAGCAGATGGAAGAATAAAGTGCGAGAGCATACCTTATTATATATAAGGCAGGGCGGTTCTGTCGGGGACGGGGCCGCCCTCTTTTTGGAATTTTGAGCAGGAAGAAAAAGCTTTATGAATTTTTTGTTACAGCCCTTGACAAAGGATAAATATAGAGTAAAATAAACTTAGCACTCAGAGATAAAGAGTGCTAAAGAATACAAAACGGAGGGCAGAAAGCATGACAGTGGATGAGCGAAAGCAACGGATACTGGAAGCGATCGTAGCCCTGTACGCTATGGACGGCGAGCCGGTTGGCTCGGGGCTGCTGAGCCGGTATTTTGATATGGCGGTCTCCAGCGCAACCCTGCGCAACGAGATGGCCGCCCTCACCCGGCTGGGCCTGTTGGAACAGCCCCACACCAGCGCCGGGCGGGTGCCCAGCGCCAAGGGATACCGGTATTACCTGGACAATCTGCTGGGACAATCGGCAGACCAGAGCCTGCCCCAGACCGAGCGGCGGCAGATCAACGCCGCAATGGCCGGGCTGGATTTTGAACCCCAGCACCTGGTGCAGGGGGCGGCCAGATTGCTGGCCCGGCACACCGGCTTTACGGTGGCTGCCACCACCCCTGCCTCGGAGGATGTGTGCATTGCCCACTATGAGGTGGTGCAGGTGGGGCAGTATTCCGCGTCGGTTCTGGCTGTGACCAACAACGGCGATGTGTATACCCGGGTAGCCCGGGTGGAAAGAGGCCTTACCCGCGCGGGCGCCGCGCAGGTGGCGAATCTTTTGAACCACACCATGACCTTTGTTTCCCCTGCCGACCTTACGCCCCGGCGGCTTTCCGAAGCGGCGGCAGAACTGGGCGGTGAGTATCAGGTTCTGATGCCGGCTGTGCTGGCGGCAGCCTCCCTTCTGCAGGAAGCCGCCCAGCCCAAGGCCTACCTGGAAGGGGTGGAAAACCTGCTTCGCTGGCCTGAACTGCAGGGCAGCCTGGCGGACCTGCTCCACACCTTCAACGATGGCCGGGAAGCAAGCCGGCTGGTCACCCCGCCCGGCGGCCGTGTGAGTGTGCTGCTGGGGGAGGATATGGAACACCCGATGCCGGGGCTCTGTATCATGGCCAAACGGTATCTGGCGGGAGGCGGACGTACCGGGACCATCGCACTGATCGGCCCCAATCGGATGCCCTTCCCTCAATTGATGCCCCGTCTGGAATATTTTGCGCGTAAGCTGGGACAAGGGATGTCCGGCAAGAGCATACAGGAGGATAACTGATGCGTGAAGAAGAAATGAAGAAACAGACCGAAGCGCCTCAGCCTCAGCAGGAAGCGCCGCAGCCGGAAGTGAACGAGCCGGCTGCCGAGCCGAAAGCGGAAGAGGCAGCCCCGGCCCAGGAGGCCCCGGGCAGCGAGCAGGCAGAGGAAAAGCGTTCCCGTTTTGGGAAAAAGTCAAAAGACGATAAACAGGTGGAAGCGCTGAAAGCCAAGCTGGACAGCGCAGAAAAGAAAGCGGAAGAGCTGCAGGATCGCCTGCTTCGCACGGCGGCCGAATACGACAACTTCCGCAAGCGCTCGGCCCGGGAGCAGGAAGCTGCTTTCGGCAACGGCCTGAGCTGGGCGGTGGAGCAGCTGCTGCCCATCCTGGATACCCTGGAAATGGCCGCCGCTGCCCCCTGTGCCGATGAGAATTACAAAAAGGGCGTGGAAATGACCCTGAACAAGGCAGCGACCGCACTGGCAGCCTTGAAGGTGGAAGAGATCCAGGCATTGAACCAGCCCTTCGACCCCAACCTGATGAGCGCAGTGCAGCAGGTACCCGCCCAGGAAGGGCAGGAGAGCGGCGCCGTGGTCCAGGTATACCAGAAGGGTTATCGCCTGGGCGAAAAGGTGATCCGCCACGCCACTGTGGTGGTGGCTGAATAGTCCCCCGGGCCCCACAGGGCCAAAACATAAAGAAGAAATCATCATTTGTATTCCCGGCCAGGCCGGGAAAAACTGAAAGAGATATAAAAGGAGTGCATACAGTATGAGCAAGATTATTGGTATCGACTTGGGTACTACCAACAGCTGCGTGGCTGTGATCGAGGGCGGCGAGCCCGTTGTGATCGCCAACGCCGAGGGCGCCCGCACCACGCCTTCCGTGGTGGGCTTCACCAAGACCGGCGAGCGCCTGGTGGGCCAGGTGGCAAAGCGCCAGGCCATCACCAACCCTGACCGCACCATCTCCTCCATCAAGCGGAAGATGGGCACCAACGAGAAAGTTACCATCGACGGCAAGGCCTATACTCCCCAGGAGATCAGCGCCATGATCCTGGCCAAGCTGAAGGCGGACGCCGAGGCTTACCTGGGCGAGCCGGTCACCGAGGCCGTCATCACCGTGCCTGCTTACTTCAACGACAGCCAGCGTCAGGCCACCAAGGATGCGGGTACCATCGCCGGCCTGAATGTAAAGCGTATCATCAACGAGCCCACCGCCGCCAGCCTGGCCTACGGTGTGGATAAAGAGCAGGACCAGAAGGTCATGGTCTACGACCTGGGCGGCGGCACCTTCGACGTTTCCATCATCGAGATGGGCGACGGCGTCACCGAGGTTCTGGCCACCAACGGCGATACCCATCTGGGCGGCGATGACTTCGACGAGCGGATCATCAACTGGCTGGCCGACGGCTTCCAGAAGGAGAACGGCATTGACCTGCGGGCCGACAAGATGGCGGCTCAGCGGCTGAAGGAAGCGGCTGAGAAGGCCAAGATCGAACTGTCCAGCGCCATGCAGTCCAACATCAACCTGCCCTTCATCACGGCAGACGCCACCGGCCCCAAGCACATGGATGTGACCCTGAGCCGTGCCCAGTTCGACGCTCTGACCAGCGATCTGGTGGAGCGCACCATGACCCCCGTGCGCAAGGCTCTGGCTGATGCGGGCCTGAAGGCTTCCGACCTGGCCAAGGTGCTGCTGGTGGGCGGTTCCACCCGTATCCCTGCCGTGCAGGAAGCGGTCAAGAAGGAAATGGGCAAGGAGCCCTTCAAGGGCATCAACCCCGATGAGTGCGTGGCTGTGGGCGCTGCCATCCAGGGCGGCGTGCTGCAGGGCGACGTGAAGGGTCTGCTGCTGCTGGACGTGACCCCCCTGAGCCTGGGCATCGAGACCCTGGGCGGCGTCTGCACCAAGATCATCGACCGGAACACCACCATCCCCACCAAGAAGAGCCAGATCTTCTCCACTGCGGCCGACAATCAGCCCAGCGTGGAAGTGAACGTGCTGCAGGGCGAGCGTGAGTTTGCCCGGGACAACAAGAGCCTGGGTACCTTCCATCTGGACGGCATCGCTCCCGCTCCCCGCGGCGTGCCCCAGATCGAGGTCACTTTTGATATCGACGCCAACGGCATTGTGCATGTAAGCGCCAAGGATCTGGGTACCGGCAAGGAGCAGAGCATCACCATCACCGCTTCCACCAACATGAGCAAAGAGGACATCGACCGTGCCGTGAAGGACGCCGAGCGCTTTGCCGCCGAGGACAAGAAGCACCGTGAAGAGGTGGATATCCGCAACGGCGCCGACCAGATGGTCTTCCAGACCGAGAAGGTTCTGGGCGAGATGGGCGACAAGGCCCCCGCTGACCTGAAGAGCCGTGTGCAGACCAAGCTGGACGCTTTGAAGGAAGCCCTGAAGGGCCAGAGCATCGATGAGATCAAGGCCAAGCAGGAGGACCTGCAGAAGGAGTTCGAGGAGATGTACAAGGCGGCGGCCGCTGCCAATGCCCAGAACGGGCAGGCTGCCGGCGGCGCAGAGCCTCAGGGCGGCGCCAAGAACGATGACGGCGTAGTGGATGCCGACTTCAAGGAAGTGTAACAATTGATTCAGGGAACGGGGGAAAGCCCCCTGTTCCGACCCGCTGCCGCCCGGCCCGCAAGAGTCGGGCGGCAAAGTGGGTTATATCTGCATGAGCCGCCGCAAAAAGGCGGCGGTGAGGTGTGACGAGTATGGCAGAAAAACGAGATTATTACGAAGTCCTGGGGATTCCCAAAGGGGCCAGCAGCGATGAGATCAAAAAGGCTTACCGCAAGCTGGCTCTGAAGTATCACCCGGACTATAACCCCGGCAACAAGGAAGCCGAGGAAAAATTCAAGGAGATCAACGAAGCCAACGAGGTGCTCAGCGACCCGGAGAAAAAGGCCCGCTACGATCAGTTCGGCTTTGCCGGGGTAGACCCCAACTACGGGGCCGGCCAGGGCGGGGCAGGCGGTTTCGGCGGCGGTTTCGGCGGGGTGGATCTGGGTGATCTCTTCGGCGATATCTTCGGCGGCGGCTTCGGCTTCGGGTCTTCCAGCCGTGCCAACCCCAACGCCCCCCGCAAGGGCGGCGATGTGCGGGTGGGTGTGAACCTGACCTTTATGGAAGCGGTACATGGCTGCAAAAAAAACATCACCCTGAACCGGAAGGAAGCCTGCAAGGAGTGCGGCGGTACCGGCGCGGCCAAGGGAACCACCCCGGAGGTATGCCCGGATTGCGGCGGCCGGGGCGTGGTGACGGTGCAGCAGCGCACCCCCTTTGGCGTGATGCAGAGCCAGCGGCCCTGCACCCGTTGCGGCGGCAAGGGCAAATTTGTCCGCAACCCCTGTACCCATTGCCACGGCACCGGCCGGATCAGTGTGAAAAAGACCCTGGAGGTGAATATCCCGGCCGGCGTCAGCGAGGATACCAGCATTGCGCTGCGCGGCCAGGGCGATGCCGGGCTGAACGGCGGCCCCAACGGGGACGTGATCGTAATCTGCTCGGTAAAGGCGGACCCCATGTTCGAGCGGGATGGCTATGATGTGTGGGTCACCGTGCCCATCACCTACAGCCAGGCTGTCATGGGCGCCGAGGTGGTGGTGCCCACGGTGGACGGCAAGGTGGAATACACCGTGCCGGAAGGCACTCAGAGCGGCGCCACCTTCCGCCTGCGGGGCAAGGGCATCCAGTACCTGGGCGGCCGGGGCAAGGGCGACCAGTATGTGCGGGTGACCGTTGAGATCCCCAAAAAGCTGAATAAGACCCAGCGGGAAGCCCTGAAGAAGTTCGAAGAAAGCCTGAAAGAGGAAAACTACGAACAGCGCAAGAGCTTCTTCAAAAACCTGAAGGATAAATTCGGCAAATAAGGCTTTACCCAAAAGCCCGGCCTCTGTGAAAGGAGGCCGGGCTTTTTTGTTTTGTGTCTGACTATTTAGAAAGATATCGAAATACTCATTGACAGGCAGGGGAAGGAGAAGTATAATCAAGAAAAAGAATTTAGAAAATTTTCTAAATACTGCCCATAAGGAGGGAGACAGATGGGATTTGGGGATACCTTCAAGGCATTGGCAGACCCGGCCCGCCGGGAGATCCTGACCATGCTCAGGAAAGAGGGGCGGATGACCGCCGGCCAGATCGGGGCCCGGTTCCAGCTTACCGGGGCCACGGTGAGCTACCATCTGGCCCAGTTGAAAAAGGCCGGGCTGATCTATGAGGAGCGGGTCAAGAACTATATTTACTATGACATCAATGTGTCGGTGGTAGAGGAAATAATGCTCTGGCTGGCTCAGTTCAAGGAGGAAAATCATGAAAAAGAATCCTGAAAATAAAAGTTTTGTGATCACGACTCTTCTTTGCCTGGTGCCCATGGCTCTGGGCCTGGCCCTGTATGCCCGTCTGCCGGAGCAGCTGCCCACCCATTGGGATTGGCAGGGCAATGTGAACGGCTATATGTCCAAACCGGCGGTGGTGCTGGGGCTGCCCCTGTTCTTTGCCGCCATGAACGGGCTGATGCATTTTTCTCTGCGGGCAGACCCCAAGCGGGCCAACATCATCGGCAATATCCGGGTGCTGATCCGCTGGACCATGCCGGTCTTGTCCCTGATCATCCTGCCCTATACCTACCTCTGGGCCCTGGGCTGGCAGCAGATACCCATGGAAAAACTCATCCCGGTGCTGGTGGGGCTTCTGATCATGGGACTCGGCAACTATCTGCCCAAATGCCGACAAAATTATACAAGTGGTATTAAACTGCCTTGGACTTTGTACGATGAGGATAACTGGAACCGCACCCACCGGATGGCGGGCCGCATCTGGATGGTGGGAGGCCTGGGCATCATGGTCAGCGCCTTCTGGGGCGGTAGCACCCTGCTGCTGGCGGTGATCCTGGCCATCACCCTGATCCCGGGGATCTATTCCTATTGTCTGTACCGGAAAAAGCAGAAGGGGGATAAATCGTGATTTTTCCCTTTGCGGGGGCCGATCTGGCCCGGGCAGCGGCCGGCGGCGGGGCATTGATTCTGCTCAGCCTGGCGCCGATCGGGGCTCTGCGGCGTCGGGGGTTCTTTTCTGCCCGGGCCTTCTGGGCGGGCGCGGCCGGCTTTTTGCTGTTTGTGGAGCTGCTGGAAGGGGGGCTGCACCGCCTGGTACTCTCGTCCGGGTGCCCGGCCGCCGGCTGGATGGAGGGGAAGCCCTGGCTATATGTAACCTATGTCTGCCTGGCAGCGGGCATTTTTGAGGAGGGCGGCAGGGCCTTGATCTTCCGTTTCTGGCTGGCCAAGGAAGCCCGGCCGGCCCTTTCCTGCGGGTTGGGGCATGGGGCGGCCGAAATCTGGCTGAGAGTGGCCCTGCCCACCCTGGCTCTGGCAGGACTGGGGATCTGGTGCGTTTTCCGAGGAGAGCAGGCCCCGCCCGAAATTCTGGCCCTTACCGGCCGGCTGGCAGATTTTTCGGCGAGTTACACAGCCCTGTTGCTGGCGGAGCGGGCGGCGGCCCTTCTTTTGCATCTGGCCCTGTCGGTGCTGGTGTACCGGGCAGTACACCGTCGGCGGCCAGGCTGGGGCGTTGTGGCGGTGCTGCTCCATGGGCTGGCCGATCTGTCCCCGGCCCTCTACCAGTGCGGGCTGATCTCCCCGGCGGGGAGCGAGGCAGGTTTTTGTCTGGCCGCGGCAGCGGCTGCCCTGCTGGCCTGGAAAACAGGGCGGCAGGAAGAAGCATAAAGAAAAAAGAGGAGGAGAGCAAGATGAGCGAGGGCTTTCAGGCTGTGCGGAATACCCAGAAAAGGGGAGAGCCATACCCGGTAAAGCGGTTCGGGCTGGAAAATGCCGGGAAGGTTCGCCGGTTCCATGCCAGTTTCCCCGGTTACCAGGCCACCCCGCTGGTCAATCTGGAGGGCCTTGCCCGGGAGCTGGGGCTGGGCGGGGTCTGTGTAAAGGATGAGAGTCGGCGTTTTGGGCTCAATGCCTTTAAGGTGCTGGGGGGCAGTTATGCCATGGGCAGCTATATTGCCCGGCGGCTGGGTATGCGGATCGAGGAGCTTTCCTATGAGGCCATGACCGGTGAAGAGGTGCGCCGTCGGCTGGGAGAGGTGACCTTTGTCACTGCCACCGACGGCAACCACGGCCGAGGCGTGGCCTGGACGGCCAACCGCCTGGGGCAGAAGGCCGTGGTGTATATGCCCAAGGGCTCTGCCCCGGAACGGCTGCGCAACATCCAGGCGCTGGGGGCCGAGGCCTCTATTACCGACCTGAACTATGATGATGCGGTGCGCCTGGCCCGGGAAAACGCCGCCCGGTATGGCTGGGTTCTGGTACAGGATACGGCCTGGGAGGGATATGAGGATATCCCAGGCTGGATCATGGAAGGCTACACCACCATGGCCCTGGAAGCAGCCGAGCAGATGCAGGCGGGCGGATTTAGGCCCACCCATATCTTCCTGCAGGCGGGCGTGGGCTCCATGGCCGGCGCGGTGGCGGGCTTTTTTGCCGACCTGTACGGCAAGGGGGAACGGCCTGTCATCACGGTGGTGGAGCCGAATCAGGCCGACTGCCTGTTCCGCACCGCCCAGGCGGGGGATGGCAGGCTGCATTTTGTGAGCGGCAGGATGGATACCATCATGGCGGGCCTGGCCTGCGGCGAGCCCTGTACCCTGGGCTGGGAGGTGCTGAGGGACCATGCGGATCACTTTGTCTCCTGCCCGGACTATGTGGCAGCCCAGGGAATGCGGATCCTGAGCAGCCCGCTGCCGGGGGATGAGCGGGTGATCTCCGGGGAGAGCGGCGCCGCTACCCTGGGCCTTGTGGCCGAGGTGATGCGGAATGAAAAGCTGGCCTGGCTGCGCCGTCAGCTCTGCCTGGACAAAGATTCTCGGGTTCTGTGTATTTCCACCGAAGGAGCCACCGACCGGGAGAATTATCAGAAGATCGTCTGGGATGGACTGTATCCGGGTATTTGAGCCCCTTATAGAATCGCTTGGCAGAAAAAAGGAGCCGACCGGCAAAAGCCGGGCGGCTCCTTTCTGCTTATGAGGTTTGGGCAGGCGGCTGATCCAGGCTGCGCAGGAATCCCCTTGCCAGCGGGATGGAGAGAAAGAAGGAGAAAAGATCGGACAAGGGCTGAGCCAGGATGACCCCCCAGAGCCCCCACAGCCGGGTTGCGATGAAAAGCACCGGGATAAAAACGATCCCCTGCCGGGAGATGGCCACAATGGTGGCCTGCCGGGTCTTGCGGGCGGTCTGCAGGGTCATGTTTGCCATGGTGATCCAGCCCAGCAGCGGGAAGGAAAGGGCCTGGCAGCGCAGGGCCCGGGCACCGATCTCGATCAGCTGGGCGTCGCTGTCCCGGAAGGCGGCCACCAGGGGTCCGGCAAAGAGCAGTCCCACCAGCGCCATGGCGCAGAGCAGCAGGAAGGAGGCCTTTACGCAGAACCAGAAGGCCTGTTTTACCCGGCCATACAGCCCGGCCCCGTAATGGAAGCCGCATACCGGCTGAAAACCCTGGCCGAAGCCCAGTAGAGCCGAAAAGGCCATAAAGGTGATCCGGTTCACCACCGAGAAGGCGGCAATGGCCGAATCGCCCCATACCCCGGCTGCCTGGTTCAGGTAGGCGGTGGCCAGGCTGGCAAGGCCCTGCCGCCCCAGGCTGGGCAGGCTGCCGGCGGCCCAGAGCCCGGGAGATATAGTTGCCCGAACCGTGGCCAAAGAAAAAGCCGATGGCCTGGATCAGCGCCATATAGCTGAACACCACCCCCACCGCGCCGGTGGCCTGGGTGCTGATCTTGCCGATAAAAAAGGTGTCGGCCATATTGTAAAAGGCGCTGACCATCATGCTGAGGATGGAAGGCACTGCCAAGCGGCAGACCAGCTTTTCCACCGGCTGCTGGGTCATCTGAAGATATTTTTCCTGGGCTGCGTCCATGGCGTCTCCTCCTTTGGAAAAAATAAAGGGGACGCGCCGGGGGGGCGCGTCCGCCTTTTGGGGGAAAGAGACAGGGGGTTATTCCCCGATCTCCTCCTTCAGAAGCTTCTGGATCAGAGCAGGGTTGCCCTTGCCCTTGGTGCGCTTCATCATCTGGCCCACCAGAGCCTGGAAGGCCTTCTTGTTGCCGCTGCGGTAGTCAGCCAGGATCTTCTCGCTGGAGGCCACCACCTCTTTGGCCATGGAGCGGAGCAGATCTTCGTCGCTCACCTGCTCAAAGCCGCCCTTGGCAATGAGGGCGTCGGGGTCCTGATCCTCCTTAAAGAGGATGGACAGAACCTCCTTGCACATGCTGCTGTTCAGCTTGCCCTCGCCGGAAAGGTCCGCCAGCCGGGCCAGATGGGCCGGGGCCACCGGCACGGTGCCCTCTTCGGGGGTCAGGCGGGCGATCTCGCTGTTCACCAGGTTGGCGGCAATCAGGGGGTACTTGGTGAGGGCCGCCGCCGCCTCAAAGTAATCGGCAATCTCCTTGCGCGTCACCAGGAACTCGGCAGCCAAGGCACTCAGGCCGTATTTTTCCTGGTACAGGGCCTTGCGCTCGTCCGGCAGGGTGGGAATCTGGCTGGCCAGTTCCTGCCGCTTTTCCTCGCTGATGCAGATGGGGGGCAGATCCGGGTCGGGGAAGTAGCGGTAATCGTCCGCGTCCTCCTTGGACCGCATGGAGCTGGTCTTGCCGGTGGCAGGGTCAAAGCGGCGGGTCTCCTGCACCACCGCGTCGCCTGCCTCGATCACCGCCACCTGGCGGTTGAACTCGTATTCAATGGCCTTGACCACATAGGCAAAGCTGTTCAGATTCTTCATCTCGGTACGGGTGCCCAGCTTGTCGCTGCCCTTTTTGCGCACCGACAGGTTCACGTCGCACCGCAGGCTGCCCTCGTTCATCCGGCAGTCAGATACGCCGGTGTACAGCAGGATGGCCCGCAGCTTCTGCAGGTAGGCCTTGGCCTCCTCGGCGCTGCGGATATCTGGCTCGGATACGATCTCGATCAGGGGCACGCCGCACCGGTTGCAGTCGATCAGGGTGCCGTGGCCCTCCACATGCACCAGCTTGCCCGCGTCCTCCTCGATATGGATGCGGGTGATGCCGATCCGCTTGGAGCCGGCCTCGGTCTCCACATCCAGCCAGCCGTGGCTGCACAGGGGCAGGTCAAACTGGCTGATCTGGTAGGCCTTGGGCAGATCCGGGTAGAAATAGTTCTTCCGGTCCTCCTTGGAAAAACTGGCAATGGTGCAGTTGGTGGCCAGGCCCGCCTTGACGGCGTAATCCACCACCTGCAGGTTCAGCACAGGCAGGCTGCCGGGCATGCCGGTGCACACCGGGCAGCACTGGGTGTTGGGCTCGGCCCCGAATTTGGTGGAGCAGCCGCAGAAGATCTTGGTGGCAGTCTTGAGCTCGGCGTGGACCTCAAGACCGATCACCATTTCAAAATCCTTGTTCATACCAGAGCACCCCCGTTCTGTTCAAAGGCGTAGCCCGCCCGGTACAGGGCCGCTTCGCCGAAAGGCTTGCCAATCATCTGCATGCCGATGGGCAGGCCGTTGCTGTCCTTGCCGCAGGGCAGGCTGAGGGCGGGCAGGCCCGCAATATTTACCGGCACGGTGTACACGTCGCCCATGTATACCTCCACCGGGTTCTGGGCCTTCTGGCCCAGAGGATAGGCGGTGGTGGGGGCTACCGGCGCCAGGATGGCGTCGTGATCCTCAAAGATCTTGTCAAACCGCTGCTTGAGCAGGGTGCGCACCTGCAGGGCCTTCTTGTAGTAGGCGTCGTAGTAGCCGGCGCTCAGCACAAAGCTGCCCAGCATGATCCGGCGCTTTACCTCGGCGCCAAAGCCCTGGCTGCGGGTCTCCCGGTACAGGCTCTCCACGTCGGTGAAGTTCTTGGCACGGAAGCCGTACTTCACGCCGTCAAACCGGGCCAGGTTGGAAGAGGCCTCGGCGCTGGAGATGACGTAGTAGGCGGGCAGGGCGGCATCCAGGTCAGGCAGGCTCACCTCGTCCACCCGGGCGCCCAGAGATTCCAGCTTCTTGGCAGCGGCTTCCACCGCGGCCTTGATCTGGGGATCCAGCCCCTGGGCAAAATATTCCTTGGGCAGGGCAAAGCGCATCCCCTTCACGCCCTCCTCAATGCCCTGGGTGAAATCCTTCACCGGGCATTCCAGGCTGGTGGCATCCCGCTTGTCCTGCCCCACCAGGGCATTCAGCACCATGGCGTTGCTGTATACGTCCCGGGTCAGGGGGCCGATCTGGTCCAGGCTGGAGGCAAAGGCGATCAGGCCATAGCGGGAGACAAGGCCGTAGGTGGGCTTCATGCCCACCACGCCGCAGAAGGCGGCGGGCTGGCGGATGGAACCGCCGGTATCGCTGCCCAGGGTGAAGGCCGCCTCGCCGGCAGCCACCGCGGCAGCGCTGCCGCCAGAGGAACCGCCGGGGGCCCGGCTCAGGTCCCGGGGATTATGGGTGGTGTGGAAATAGGAGGTTTCGGTGGCGCCGCCCATGGCAAATTCATCCATGTTCATCTTGCCCAGCATGACGGTGCCGGCGGCGTTCAGCTTTTCCATGACCGCCGCGTCGTAGGGGGGCAGGAAGTTTTCCAGCATCCGGCTGGCGCAGGTGGTGGCAACCCCCTTGGTGCAGATGTTATCCTTGATGCCGCAGGGTACGCCGGCCAGCGGGTGCAGGGCTTCGCCTGCGGCCCGGGCCTTGTCCACCTGCCCGGCAGCGGCCAGGGCGGCCTCCTCGGTCACGGTGATATAGGCGCCCACCTGGGGCTCTTTTTCATGAACGGCGTCCAGGTAGGCCCGGGCAGCCTCCACGGCGCTGATCTGACCGTCGGCCAGGGCCCCGGTCAGCTGGCGCAAAGACATTTCGGTGATCTTCATTGGGCTCGTCCTTTCTCATTCCACCACCTGAGGCACGAAGATGTATCCGTCCTCTTTGGCGGGTGTGTTTTCCAGCAGCAGGTCCCGGTCAAAGGAGGGCACCGGCTCGTCCGGACGCAGAACATTGAATACCGGCATGATGTGGGCCATGGGCTCCACGCCGGTGGTATCGATCTTTTCCAGCTGGCCGGCAAAGTCCACCATCTGGGCCAGTTCCCGGCGCATGGTCTCCCGCTCGGCGGGGGTGATCTTGAGCTTGGCCAGCTTGGCCACATGCTCCACATCGATGCCCTCGCTGCCCGAGCGGCCCTTGCCGCCCTGGGCGGCCCGCTTTTCCAGCTGGTCGGCGGTGCAGATGGCCAGCTCTTCCAGCTGGATATCGTCCACCACATTGGGGGCGTCGGTGAGGGGGCAGGAGGCGTCCTTCAGTTTGGGGAAGGCCAGCACGTCCCGCAGGCTCTCGGCGCCGGTCAGTTCCATCACGAAACGGTCCAGGCCGAAGGCAAAACCCGCATGGGGGGGCGCGCCGTACCGGTAGGCGTTTACCATAAAGCCGAAGCGGGCCTCGATCTGCTCGTCGTCAAAGCCCAGGGCCTCGAACATCTGCTTCTGCACTTCCCGCTGGTGGATACGCACGCTGCCGCTGCCCAGCTCCACGCCGTTCAGCACCACATCAAAGGCCTGGGCGCGCACCCGGCCGGGATCGGTGAAGAGGTACTGCAGATCCTCGGGATAGGGCATGGTGAAGGGGTGGTGGGTGGCTACCCAGCGGCCCTCCTCCTCGCTGTATTCAAACTGGGGAAAGTCGATGATGAACAGGATGTTGTACTCATCCCGCCGCAGGTCCAGCATATCCGCCAGGGCGGTACGCAGCCCGCCCAGCACCCGGCGCACGGTGGAGAGCTTGTCGGCGCTGAACAGTACGAAGTCGCCGGGCTTGGCGCCGGCAGCGGCCAGCAGGGCGTTCATCTGCTCCTCGGTGAAATACTTGGTGAGGATGGAGTATACCTCGCCCGAGCTGCGCCAGGCGATCCAGGCCATACCCTTGGCCCCCAGGTGGAGGGCCTGCTGGGTGAGAGTCTCAATCTCGTTGCGGGTAAAGTCGGCCTTGCCGGGCACCGTGATGGCCCGCACCACGCCCCCGGCCTTAAGGGCGTTTTTAAAGACCGAGAAGCTGGAATCCCGAGCCTGCTCGGTCACGTCCACGATGGGCAGTTCAAAGCGCAGGTCGGGTTTGTCGCTGCCGTACACATCCATGGCCTCGTGCCAGGTCATCCGGCGGAAGGGCTCCTTGAAGTCGATCCCCTTCAGCTTGCGGAACATGTATTTGAACATGTCCTCCAGGTGGACCAGAACATCCTCCTGCTCCACAAAGCTCATTTCCATATCCACCTGGGTGAACTCGGGCTGCCGGTCGGCACGAAGGTCCTCATCCCGGAAGCAGCGGGCCACCTGGTAATACCGGTCGATGCCGCCCACCATCAGCAGCTGCTTGAAGATCTGGGGGCTCTGGGGCAGGGCGTAGAAGCTGCCGTGGTGTACCCGGCTGGGCACCAGGTAGTCCCGGGCGCCCTCGGGGGTGCTCTTGGTGAGGATGGGGGTCTCCACGCTCAGAAAGCCGTGGGCATCCAGATAATCCTCGGCGCATTTCTGCACCTGATGGCGGAACTTCAGCCGGCTGAACATCTCGGGCCGGCGCAGGTCCAGATAGCGATATTTCAGCCGCAGGGCCTCGTTCACGTTGCCGGCATCCTCCAGGGAGAAGGGCAGGGGGTCTGCCTCCGAGATCACTTCCAGCTTGGTGGCCATCAGTTCCACTGTGCCGGTGGCCAGCTTGGGGTTGTAGGTCTCCTCGTCACGATGGCGAACAAGGCCCGCCACCCCGATCACGGTCTCGTTCTTCAGCCCCTCAGCGGCAGCAAAATCCTCTGCCGAGAGGTTGCGGGCGTCAAACACCACCTGCAGTACCCCTTCCCGGTCCCGCAGGTCAATGAAAATGATGCCGCCCATATCCCGCTTGGTCTGTACCCAGCCGCAGGCGGTGGCCTGGGCGCCGATGTCCTTTTCCCGCAGGGCGCCGCAGTAGACTGTACGCTTGAGCATAGTATCCGTCCTCTCTTTGGTGTGTAAAAAATCCGCTCTCTGCCTTAAAACCCACAAAACAAAAGCCTTCCGCCCCATACCCGATAAAAGGTATGGGACGAAAGGCGAAGATCCTTCCGCGGTGCCACCCAAATAGGCCCCAAAAGGGCCCGCTCGATGCAGTTCCTGCGGCGGCTGTAACGTGCCGCGCACGGCCGCGTCTACTGCGGGGCAGGGGCCCCGGTTCGGGCGGCGGCTCGGGGATGTTCTTTCGCGGCGGCGGCTGGCCGGTTTTCAGCTTGTCCGGCTCTCTGTGCAGCCCGCGGACCGGTACTTTTTCCCGTCCTGGCCTGTAAACATTTTGTTTGGATAGGGGGCCTGCCCCCCGGCAAAGAAAACGGCGGGCAGGGCGCGCAGGCCCAAAGGGCCAGCTTGTTTTGTACCTTTAATCATATAGGGCCGCCGTAAGTTTGTCAAGCGGCAGAAATCAACAAAAAAACGAGAGAAAAAGCCCAAACTTCTGATTGAATAATCCCAGGCGAAACGATACAATGGTTGTAAGCAAAAACCGCTTCGGCGGCAAAAAGGAGAAGGACTATGAAAAAGATACTGCTGGTGCTCACCGGCGGCACCATCGGCTCGCTGGCCGACGAGAGCGGTCACAACGAGGCCCGTGCCGGGGAAGCGGTGAGCCTTCTGCAGGAAGGCTTTGCAAAAAGCGGTTCGCCGGCGGCGGATGCGGAATTTGAAACTGCCATGCCCCTGAACCTGCTCAGTGAAAATATGACGCCCGCCCGCTGGGGTCAGCTGGCGGGGTATCTGAAAACGGTGCAGTGGGAAGAGTATGAGGGAATGATCCTGGCCCACGGCACCGATACCCTGAGTTTTACGGCCAATTTCCTCTCCCTGGTGCTGGCGGGGGCCGAGATCCCGGTTTTCCTGGTTTCCAGCGACTACAACCTGCAGGATGAGCGGGCCAACGGGGGCGAAAACTTCCGGGCTGCGGTGGAACTGCTGAGCCGGGGGATCGCGCCGGATCTGTATGTGCCCTACCGCAATGCCGACGGGCAGATGTACCTGCACCGGGGTGCCCATCTCTGCCAGAGCGGCGACTATACCGCCGATTTCTTCAGCGCGGATCGGATCCGCCTGCTGGCCCCCGGCGAGGGGGAGGGGCGGGGCCCTGCCGAGCCCTGCTACCGTTTGCCGGCCCAGAAAGGGGCCTGGCCCCGGCCCTGGCCCGGCAGAGGGGAAGGCCCCAAGCTGCTGAACCAGCTGGAGAGTATGGAAAAGACCGTGCTCTGGGTGCGGCCCTATGTGGGGCTGGACTATGACTCCCTGAATCTGGAAGGGGTCAAGGCTGTGGTGCATGGGCTGTACCATTCTTCCACCGCCTGTGCCGAGGCCGCCCGGGAAGAGGAGGAGTACACCAGCTATTCCGTGCTGCACCTGCTGGATCGGTGCCGGGAAAAGGGGATCCCCCTTTACCTGCAGCCCTGTGACCCGGATGCGTACGGCTATTCTTCCACCGGGCTCCTGCTCAAGGCAGGGGCAAAGGCCCTGTACGGGATGATCCCCGAGATGGCCTATGTGAAGACCTGGCTGGCGGTGAACTTGGGTCTTGGCGGTCGGTTGCAGGAGGAATTCCTGGCCAGCCAGCTGAATGGGGAACAGATCCGCTGAGCACCTTTGCATTACGAAATTTTTACATAGATTTTTCCCAAAACAGGTGGAAATTCGCTTGCTTTTTCCGGTAAAGTAAAACTGGGTATTTTTACCTGAAAGCCGCCGCTGCGGGGCGGCAAGAGAGTATGACAAAGGCCGGAGCCGGGCTCCGGGAGGAGAAAATCATGGAAAACGAAAATACGGCAAACGCAATGTTGTGCTATGAAAACCGGGAGCTGAGCTGGCTGAAGTTCAACGAGCGGGTTTTGCAGGAGGCCATGGATGAAACGGTGCCCCTGTGTGAGCGGCTGAGCTTTTTGTCCATCTTCCAGAGCAATCTGGATGAATTCTTTATGGTGCGGGTGGGTTCCCTGGTGGATCAAGCCCTGGTCAGCCCCACCCAGCGGGACAACAAGACCGGCATGACCGCCTCCCAGCAGCTGAGCGCTGTGTTTGAGGCGACCCGGGGCCTGGTGCGGGCACGGGATACCGTCTACACCACCCTGATGGCCCAGCTGCGCCAGAAAGGGGTGGAGGTGATCTCCTACCAGGAGGCCGCCCCCCGGGAGGCCGATTGGCTGATGCGGTATTTTCAGGAAAATCTGCTGCCTCTGCTCTCCCCCCAGGTGATCGGCAAAAAGCAGCCCTTCCCTTTCCTGCGCAATAAGGAGATCTATGCGGTGGCGGTGCTGGGCTCGGCCAAGGGCGGCACCAAGCTGGGCATCGTGCCCTGCTCGGGCGGCGCTTTTGGGCGGCTGGTGGCTGTGCCGGATCATCCCGGCCGCTTTATGCTCACCGAGGAGCTGATCCTCCATTTCATGCCCCTGATCTTCAAAAAATATCCCATCCTCTCCAAGAGCCTGATCCGCATTGTGCGCAACGCGGATATTGATGTGGATACCGCCTTTTATGATGAGGATATCGACTACCGGGACAAGATGGAAAAGCTGATCCGCACCCGGCGCAAGCTCTGCCCGGTCAAGCTTACCTGCTCCCGCAGCCTGGACGATACGGCAGTGAAAAAGCTCTGCCGTGCCCTGGATATCAAGAGCGGCCAGGTATTCTGGAGCCAGTCCCCCCTGGAAGCCTCCTTCCTGTCCCGCCTTTCCGATTACCTGCGGGGTGATCGGAGCCTGTTCTATCAGCGCCGTTCTCCCCAGCAGCCGCCCTGGGTGGTCAAGGGCAAGGGAATGATGGAGCTGATTGAGGAAAAGGACCGGCTGCTCAGCTATCCCTTTGAGAGCATCCTGCCCTTTATCGATCTGCTGCGTCAGGCCGGCCGGGATGACCGGGTGGTCAGCATCAAGATGACCCTCTACCGGGTGGCCCGGAACAGCCAGATCGTGGAAGCGCTCATCGACGCCGCCGAAAACGGCAAGGAAGTGGTGGTGCTGGTGGAGCTGCGGGCCCGCTTTGATGAGGAAAACAACATCGAGTGGAGCCGCCGCATGGAAGAAGCCGGCTGCCGGATCGTCTATGGCCTGGATTTTGTCAAGGTCCATTCCAAACTCTGCCTCATCACCTATCGGGATGAGGACCAGGCGGCCCTGGGCGAGAGCGTCCGGTTCATCACCCAGGTGGGCACCGGCAACTACAATGAGAATACAGCCAAGCTGTACACCGACCTGAGCCTGATGACCGCCAACAAGGAAATCCGCCTGGAGGCGGATAAGGTCTTCAAGTCCCTCTGCATGGATCAGTTTGTGGAGGACAGCCGCTGGCTTTGGGTGGCGCCCAAGTGCCTGCAGAACCGGGTGCTGGAGAGCATCGACGGTCAGATCCAGCGGGCCCGGGAGGGCAAGCCTGCCTATGTGGGGGTCAAGATCAACTCTCTCACCGACAAGACCATTATGGATAAGCTGATCCAGGCCAGCCAGGCCGGAGTGAAGGTGGACCTGATCGTGCGAGGCATCTGCTGCCTTATCCCCGGCGTGGAGGGCTATACCGAAAACATCACGGTGATCAGCATTGTGGGGCGATACCTGGAGCACAGCCGCATCTATATCTTTGGCTGCCCCGGGGAGGATGAGATCTACATCGCCTCGGCGGATTATATGACCCGGAACACCTGCAAGCGGGTGGAGGTGGCTGCCCCCCTGCTGGATGAGGAGATCAAGGCCCGGGTGCGGGGAATGTTCGAGACCATGCTGAAGGATAACCAGAAGGCCCGGATGCTCCAGAGCGATAAGAACTATGTGTATCGCCGGGATGAGGGCGAACCGCTGAACAGCCAGGAGTATTTCTTCGAGCAGGCCTATCGGGCCGCCGGCAAAGAATAAGGCAAAAGATACCGCAAAATTTTACAGGGATTTGTACCGGGCAGGATGGAACGACATTCCTGCCCGGTGTTATGATAGGGACAAAAGGAGGGCGCCTTGGGAGAGAAAAGCCCGGCTAAAAAGGCGCCGGCCTGAATAGAATAGGAGTGTCAAGGCGGGAGAGGTGATCCGGCCTGTATCCTGCCGCAAAACCATCCCTTCCTGGGAGAAAGCGAGGAGATCCTATGCTTCCCTGTCAAAAAGAGTGTCCCTTGTATCAGCCCGGCTGCCACAAGACCTGTGCCCGGTGGAAGGTATACCAAGACAAAATGACCAGGGAGCGAAAGAAGCAGATGGATTTCCTTCGCCAGAAGGATGATGTGTGCAAGGTCATCATCCGCCAATGCCGGGCCATCAGCCTGGGAAGCTGCGGCTGAAAATGCCCCTTTATATAGAAAAAGCGCCGGGCCCTGCTGGGGCCCGGCATTTTTGCGCGGGGGAGAGAAAAGCACAGGAAAATGAGACAAATAAGCGGTTTTCAAACCCAGAGGGATGCGCTATAATAAGGGCATCAGGGCCGGAGGCTGCCCCATGTGGAGCGGCCGGCCGCGGCCCGGGAAAATGGAGGTAAGGATATGTCTGTTTTGGTCAGCGGAGGCGCCGGGTATATCGGCAGCCACGCCTGTGTGGAACTGCTGCAGGCCGGTTACGAGATCATCGCCGCCGATAACTTTTACAATGCCAGCCCGGAAGCGCTGCGCCGTGTGGAGCAGATCACCGGCAAGAAAGTGCCCTTTGTCAAGGCCGACATGACCGATAAGGCCCAGGTAGAGGCTATTTTTGAGGCACACCCGGACATTGACTGCGTGATTCAGTTCGCCGCCTACAAAGCAGTGGGCGAGAGCGTGCAGAAACCGGTGGAATACTATTATAACAACCTGAACTGCACCCTGGTGATCCTGGATGTGATGCGCCGTCACGGCTGCTACAACTTCATTTTCTCCTCTTCCGCCACGGTATACGGCGACCCCGCCAGCGTGCCCATTACCGAGGAGTTCCCGGTGGGCGCCGCCACCAACCCCTACGGCACCACCAAGGCTTTCACCGAGCGGATCCTCACCGACCTGTGCAAGGCCGAGCCCCGTATGAATGTGGCCCTGCTGCGCTATTTCAACCCCATCGGGGCCCATCCCTCCGGCCTGATCGGCGAAGACCCCAACGGCATCCCCAACAACCTGGTGCCCTATATCGCCAAGGTTGCGGTGGGCAAATTGAAGGAAGTGCATGTCTTCGGCAATGATTACCCCACCCCCGACGGCACCGGCGTGCGGGATTATATCCATGTGGTAGACCTGGCCAAGGGCCATGTGGCAGCCCTGAAAAAGCTGGAGACCAAGCCCGGCCTGTTTATCTGCAACCTGGGCACCGGCCACGGCTACAGCGTGCTGGATGTGATCCATGCCTTTGAAAAAGCCTGCGGCAAGAAACTGCCCTATGTGGTCGATCCCCGCCGCCCCGGCGATATCGCCGAGTGCTGGGCCGACCCCTCCAAGGCCAAGCGGGAGCTGGGCTGGCAGGCGGAATACGGCATCGAGGAGATGTGCCGAGACAGCTGGAACTGGCAGAGTAAGAACCCGGACGGCTACAACAGCTGATTGCCCCGGATTTTCCCCGGCGGCTTAGGTAAACCTATACCCCCGGCGGCACAAACTAAAAAATACAGCGGGCCGGCATTTAGCCGGCCCGCCTTTTTTCTGCTTGGGGGAATTGCCCGGCGGGCCCTGGGTACAGGCAGAGGCGGGCAAAAACGTGCCCCGCCCGGGGGCAGGGCGGGGCACCAAAAAGAGCAGACGCCGGACAAGGCGTCTGCTCGAAGTTAACCGATTGGAGTCATACCTCATATCCTCCTGCACTCATTTTCGGTCCGTACCAAAGGGCATTTTCATGGTAAACACTCTTTTCTCATGACCTACTTTGCTGGGTTAGGGGATTGATGCGAATTGCTTAGTACATTGGACTCACAGCCTTTTCTTAAAATTCCAGAAGATACTTCAAGATCCGGTACATTGGGTCCACTTCTTTCTTTACGGCGCCACAGGCACCGCATATATTTCAGGGGTCCCTTTCGGGGCGGCCCGGAAAGCTTTTTTGATACTGGCTTTTGCTCAGAAGAATCTTTTTCGGGACTACCATCCCGGGGTGTTGAAGCCTGCCAGCGTTTTCAGCAATACCCGAGCCGCCTTTGCTGAGCGGGTGTCGTATCAGAGAACATCGGGAATCGCTCCTTTCAATTGAGTTTTGCGGCCCTGCCTCGGCCGCCTCTCCTTTTCTGGATCTCTTCTCTGTGTCTATAGTATAGCATGGGGGCAAAAGTGTGTCTATTCGCAATGTGCAATGGATTTAAGGGTAAAGTTTATGCAGTTTTAAAGCGAAAAAATAATGACATACAGTTAAATTTGGTATATAATAAAAAATGCGGGAGTGTATAGGCACGTCCCGCTTTTTTTGCGCCCAAGTCAAGGGCAGAGGGCTTTCGGGTTCCCCACGGCCGCCGGGCCGCCAACCGCAAAAGAAGAGGATCCCGGCAGATTGCCGGCCCGGCGGCCGTGGCCAAAAGGCGGCAAGCAGAGAAAAAGGCAGGCGCTCCGGAGAGCGCCTGCCGGGTATCAGATAATTGGAGTCATAGCCTCATATCCTCCTGCACTCATTTTCGGTCTGTACCAAAGGGCATTTTCATGATAAACACTCTTTTCTTTGACCTACTTTGCTGGGTTAGGGGATTGGATGCTATCTGGTTAGTACATTGGAGTTACAGCCCTTTCTTAGATTTCGCGAAAGTCCTTGAAATGCTGGTACATGGGGTACACATCTTTCTCTTTCCGCCTTGGCGGAAAATCTATATGGAGAGGGGTCGCTTTGGCGGCCCGGAAATGCATTTTAGATTTGCTGGCTCAACGCTTGATTTTTTCTTTCAGGATCAACATCCTGTGAGTTTGAAGCTGCCAGCTTCTTCAGCACGACCCGAGCCGCCCATTCTGAGCGGGTGTCGTATCAGAGAACATATGATATCGCTCCCTTCTTTGCTGTACTGTATCGGTTCTTTGGGAACCGTTCTCTTTATCTTCTCTTGTTCTCTTTCTGTGATTATAGTATAGCATGGGGGCAAAAGTGTGTCTATTCGCATTTTGCATGGAGTTTTGAATTATCTTTATGAAGTTTTGTTTCGCAAAAATGCTGCAATTCCCTTTAAAACCTGCTATAATAAAAAGTGCGGGAGTGCATTTTGCACTCCCGCTTTTCTGTTTGGGTTTTACATGCTCTCGGGTACCTGGATCTTGAACATGGTGAGCACGTTGAAGATGATCTGCTTGACCGCCACGCACAGGGCCAGCCGGGCCTGCTGCAGTTCGGGCTCCACATCCCGGCAGCGGCAGGTGTTGTAGAACTTGTGGAAGGCGCCGGCCAGGGCGATCACATAGCGGGTTACCCGGGCAGGGGCATAGTTCTGGGCTGCCAGAACGATCTCGGCGGGGAAAGCCGCCAGCATCCGGATCACTTCCCGCTCGCTCTCCTCGGTGAGCAGGGTAGTGTCGCAGTGTTCCGCGCCCCGGAAGGGAGTGCCCTCGCTCTCCAGCTTTTTCAGGATGCTGCAGATGCGGGCGTGGGCGTACTGCACATAGTAGACCGGGTTGTCGCTGTCCTGCCGGACGGCCAGATCCAGGTCAAAGTCCACGGCGCTGTCGGCGTCGTTCATATTAAAGAAGAGACGGGCCGAATCGATGGGCACCTCATCCAGCAGATCGGTAAGGGTGATGGCCTTGCCGGTCCGCTTGGACATACGCACCGGCTTGCCGTCCTGCAGCAGGCGCACCAGCTGCATCAGAACCACATCCAGCCGGCTGCCGTCCAGGCCGATGGCATCCATGGCGCCCTTCATCCGGGCCACATGGCCGTGGTGGTCGGCGCCCCACACATCCACCGCCTTGTCAAAGCCCCGCACGGCCAGCTTGTTGTAGTGGTAGGCGATGTCGGCGGCAAAATAGGTGGGGATGCCGTTGGCGCGCACCAGCACCTCGTCCTTGTCCACCTCGTCCTCGGGGGTGTCGGCCTTTTTCTTGTTGGCCACGCCGTATTTGGCGCTGTACTGGGCGCTCTTGTACATGATGGCCCCATCCTCTGCCTTGTAGCAGGCGCCGGTTTCCAGAAGTTTGTCCACCACAGCCTGCACGGCACCGCTGTCGTGGAGGGCGCTCTCCCGGAACCAGGTGTCGTACTGGATGCGGTACTTGGCCAGGTCCCGCTCCAGGCCCTGGATGTTCAGGGGCAGGGCGTAGGCGATCAAGTCGTCCTTCAGCCGGGCAAAGGCCTCGCTCTCAAACAGCTCGTCGCCGCTCAGGGACCGGCAGATCTCCAATTCCTTGGCATACTCGCCCGGGTGCAGGGCAGCAAAGGCCTTGGCGTGGGCCAGGATATCCTCGCCCTGGTAGCACTCAGCGGGCAGGGGGCAGGTGTCTTCCTTGCCCAGTTCCAGCTGCAGGTAGCGCACAGCCAGGCTCTTGCCGAATTTCTGGATCTGGTTGCCCGCGTCGTTCACATAGAACTCACGGCTCACCGAATAGCCGGCCCAGTCCAGCACGGCGGCCAGGCAGTCGCCCAGGGCGCCGCCCCGGGCGTTGCCCAGGTGCATGGGGCCGGTGGGGTTGGCCGAAACGAATTCCACATTATACCGCTTGCCGCCGCCAAAATCGGTGCGGCCATACTGGGGGTTGGTGCAGGCGGCCTTCACCACATCCCCATAGAAGGCAGGGGAGAGGTAAAGGTTCACAAAACCGGGGCCCGCAATTTCCAGCCGCTCAAAGCTGCTGCCTTCCAGTTGTACCTTGCCGGCAATGGCCTCGGCAATGGCCCGGGGCGCCTTGCGGAAAGCCCGGGCGCCGGCCATGGCCAGGTTGCTGGCCAGATCACCGTTTTTCGGGTCACCGGGGACCTCTACGATAAAATCGGGCAGCTCCACCTGAGGCAGCAGCCCTTCGGCCATGGCGGCGGAGGCGGCCTGGGTCAGCAGGGCCCGGGCTTCCTCCATGGCGGCCTTGCGGGGATTATAATTGGTATAGTCCTTCTGCATGGGGATCTTCCTTTCGGTTTATACGGTTTGTATATTTATTTTGACTTTTTACAAATCTTCCGGGCCTGCCCGGGATTCAGCTGGGGGAAGAGGTGAGGGGCGTGACCGTGACGGCCACCTGGTTCCGGCTGAGGAATTCCTCGTTGCCGGCGTCCAGGGTGTAGGAAAAACGGGCCTCTCCGCCCTCCTCGGTGAGGGTGTGGCAGATTTCGTCCGCCGCCACCCCCAGGGTAAGGGCGCCGTAGCCGGTCTCGTAATGACAGACATGGCGGGTGCCCTTTTCAATGATGAGCTGGCTGGGCTTGGGCCCAAAGCGCAGCAGGGCCACCCGGTGGGCGTCCCGGGAGATCTTGAGGGTGGTGGTGCAGCCTTCGTAGCCGGTGGTTTCGCTTTCCTTATAAGTAATGTAGAAGTTTCCGTCCTTCTGCAAAAAGCTGCCCCGGGTAAGGAGCTGGATGTGATCCGCCTCTCCCTGGTGGGTCTGCTCTATGGTTCCGTCAATGCGGATGAGAAAATTTTCGTTCATGGGATTCATGGCTTTTTCCTTGCTGCGGGGAGCGCCGCACCCGGGCGGCGCTCAGTAGGTTTCGATCCGGATCTGTTCCACCGGGCCGCCGGCATAGTCGCCCAAAAAGAAAGCGGCCGAGTCGGAAAAGCCTTCCGGGTCATCGCTCACATAATACCGGGCGCTGCCGCCGGTTTCCCGGCCGCTGTCCAGCCCCAGGGCCAGCAGTGCTTTCCGGGCAGCCCGGGCCGCCTGGGCGCCCGGGTCGATCAGGGTCACATCCGGCCCGGTGATCTTGCGGATCACCGGCGCCAGGAGCGGGTAGTGGGTGCAGCCCAGAATCAGGGTGTCCACATCCGCCTGCAGGATGGGTTCCAGATATTGGCGGGCCACAATGCCTGCCACGCCGCCATGGTCATCGGCAAAGCCGTTTTCCACCAGGGGCACAAAGAGGGGGCAGGCCAGGGCGGTGATCCGGGCGTCGGGTAGCTTTTCCTCCAGCAGGCGGACATAGCTGCCGCTGCGGATGGTAGCCGAGGTGCCAATCACTCCCACCTTGCCGGTGCGGGTGGCCTGGACGGCGCCCTCCACGGCGGCGCTCACCACACCGGTGTAAGGGACCGGCAGGGCGGCGGCCTCTTCGGCGGGATAGGTGCTGCTCACGGTGCCGCAGGCGGCCATCAGGTACTTGACCCCTTTGCTCAGCAAAAAGGCAATATCCTGGCGGGCATAGCGCAGAATGGTCTCCCGGCTGCGGGTGCCGTAGGGGATCCGCCCGGTGTCGCCGAAATAGATAATGTCCTCCCCCGGAAGGATCCGCCGCAGTTCTCGCACTGCGGTCAGCCCGCCCAGGCCGGAATCAAAGACGCCGATGGGCCGTTTATCCATAGCAGCGGCCCGCCCTTTCCAGCCCCAGCGAGATCAGTCTGTCCAGCAGCTGGGGCAGCGGCAGGCCGGCATCCTCCATCAGTTTGGGATACATGCTGATAGCGGTAAACCCGGGCAGGGTGTTGATCTCATTTACCAGTACCCGGCCGGTATCCTTTTCCACAAAGAAATCACAGCGGGCCAGGCCCTGGCAACCCAGGGTCCGGTAGGCCTTTTTGGCCTGGGCGGTCACTTCGTCCAGTTTTTCCGGGCTCAGGCGGGCGGGGATCAGGGTCTGGCTGACCCCGTTCTTGTATTTGTCGTCATAAGTATAGAATTCGGCGCCGGCCAGGATCTCGCCGGGGTGGGTGGCCATCAGCTCGTCGTTGCCCAGAACGGCGCACTCCACCTCCTGGCCCTCCACAAAGCGCTCGAAGACCACCTTGTCGTCCTGCTCCAGGGCCACTTCCATGGCCTTCAGCAGCTCTTCCTCGCAGCCGGCTTTGGAAATGCCCACGCTGCTGCCGGCGTTGGCGGGCTTGACAAAGATGGGCCAGCCCAGCTTTTCGGCGGCCTGGCGGGCCACGGCCAGGGGATCCTTGTGGCAGCGGACCCGGTCGGCCCAGGTCCACTCACAGCGGGGAATGCCCGCATGGTCAAAAAGGGAGTTGGCCACCGCCTTATCCATGCATACGGCGCTGGAAAGCATGTCGCAGCCCACAAAGGGCAGCCCGGCCAGCTGGCAAAGGGCCGGGACCCGGCCGTCCTCCCCGTTGCGGCCGTGGAGCACCGGGAAGACCAGATCCACCGGCAGGGCTTCAGGATTCTTGCCCTCTTCCAGGATCAGAAAGCCCCGGTCGGCCCGGTCCGGGCTGAGGACGCACCGGCGCAGAGGGGTGTGCTCCCACCGGCCGTCCGAGATCTCGGCGATGGAGCAGCCGCAGAGATACCAGCTGCCCTGACGGGTGATGCCGATGGGGTAAACGATATATTTTTCCGGATCCAGATGCTCCAGAATCGTGGAGGCCGACACGCAGCTGACCTCATGTTCACTGGATACGCCGCCGAACAGCAGCGCTACGCGAAGCTTTTCCATTGGTTGATCCCTTTCTATTCTTCCTCCCGGATGGTCCGGTGAGGAGACTCGCTTTTCTTATCTTATTCCATAAGTATTTCTATCATACCACAAAACCAGGCCGCATGCCATACTATTTATAGTACGGGAAAGGGGGAATGGAGAAATCCCGGCGGCCCGGCGGCCAGAGCAAACCCATTTGCGCAGGGAAAGAAGAAGGACAAAAGAGCAGAAAAGCCAGAAAAAGCGCCGCTTTTGCCGGCCCGGCGGCTCAAAATGCACAAACTTGTCCGGGCCTGCCGCCCATCCCTTGACGGAGCCCGGCGGCTGTGCTATGATAATACTACCTCTTTTGTGGGTTTATTTTTTTGTGCCCTTTTTTAGGCCGGGCCCGCAAACCCGAGGGAGGCTGAATCAACCGTCAAATGGAGGTGCCGAATCAATGACAGTCAAGATCACCCTGGCCTGCACGGAGTGCAAGCAGCGCAACTACAACACGACCAAGAACAAGAAGAATTGCCCTGACCGCCTCGAGATGAAAAAGTATTGCCGTTTCTGCAAGAAGCATACTGTCCATCGCGAGACCAAGTAAGGAAGGCGGATGGAGATGGCAGACAAATCTGTTAAAAAGCCCGGCTTCTTTGCGAAGGTGAAGGGCTTCTTCGCCCGCATCGGCAAGTATTTCCGCGATACCCGCAGCGAGCTGAAAAAGGTGGTATGGCCCACCAAGAAGCAGTCGCTGAACAGCACCGGCGTGGTCATTGTGGTGGTTATCATCGCCGCCTTGATCATGATCCTGCTGGATACGGTGTTCGGCGGTATTGTACGGCTGATGATCGGCGTATGACCGCCGCGCTTTGAGAAAACGGAGGGATTTGCATGGAAGAACAGGCAAGATGGTATGTGGTGCATACCTATTCCGGCTATGAGAACAAGGTGGCCAAAGACCTTGAGACCATGGTAGAAAACCGCCGTTTGCAGAGCCTGATCCAGGATGTGAAGGTACCCATCGAGATGGTGCCCGAGATCAAGGACGGCAAGGAGCGCATGGTGGAACACAAGCTGTTCCCCGGTTATGTGCTGGTGAAGATGATCATGACCGACGAGAGCTGGTATATCGTGCGGAACACCCGCGGCTGCACCGGCTTTGTCGGTCCCGCTTCCAAGCCCGTCCCCCTTTCTCAGGAAGAGGTGGATAAGCTGGGGGTGGAAAGCACCGGTACCGTCACGGTGGATTACCAGGTGGGCGACAACGTGGAGATCACGGCCGGCCCCCTGCAGGGCTTCATCGGTTTGGTGGAGCATCTGGATCTCACCGCCCAGAAGGTACAGGTCAAGGTTTCCATGTTCGGCCGCGAAACGCCCGCCGAGCTGGAGCTCAATCAGGTAAAGCCCCTGTAAAACGGCTTGCAGATTTCCGGTAAAAACCGCGCTTGAGCGGTTTTTATAGGGTGCGCAGTGGTGCGCGCCCGTGGGAGGCCCGCACCGCGGGCCGCAATTCACCACAAATTTTGGAGGTGCATTTAAAATGGCGCAGAAAGTAACAGGCTATATTAAGCTGCAGATCCCCGCCGGCAAGGCGACGCCGGCCCCCCCTGTAGGTCCCGCTCTGGGCCAGAAGGGCGTCAACATCATGGCGTTCACCAAAGAGTTCAATGAGCGCACCAAGGATCAGGCCGGCATGGTCATCCCCGTTGTGATCACCGTGTACGCCGACCGTTCCTTCAGCTTCATCACCAAAACTCCTCCGGCTCCTGTCCTCATCAAGAAGGCTGCCGGCATCGAGACCGCTTCCGGCGCTCCCAACAAGACCAAGGTGGCTTCCATCACCAAGGCCCAGGTAGAGGAGATTGCCAAGACCAAGATGCCCGACCTGAACGCTTCCAGCCTGGAAGCTGCCATGAGCATGATCGAAGGCACCTGCCGCAGCATGGGCGTTACCGTTAAGGACTAAGCCTTTGCCAAACGTGGGAGGAAATTGATCCGATTTAACCACTACAGGAGGATATAGGAATGAATCACGGCAAACATTATGTCGACAGCGCCAAGCTGGTCGACCGTAGCAAGCAGTACGAGCTGAACGAGGCCCTGGAGCTCTGCTGCAAGACCGCCAAAGCCAAATTCGACGAGACCGTCGAGCTGCATGTCCGTCTGGGCGTTGACAGCCGCCATGCTGACCAGCAGGTCCGCGGCGCCGTCGTGCTGCCCAACGGCACCGGCAAGAACGTGCGCGTTGTGGCCATCTGCAAAGGCCCCGCTGCCAAGGCTGCCGAAGAGGCCGGCGCTATGCTGGTGGGCGACGAAGAGCTGATCGCCCGCATTCAGAACGAGGGCTTTGTGGATTTTGACATTCTGGTCACCACCCCCGACATGATGGGCAAGGTTGGCCGTCTTGGTAAGGTGCTGGGTCCCCGCGGCCTGATGCCCAATCCCAAGGCCGGCACTGTGACCCCCGACGTGGGCCGTGCCGTTACCGAGGCCAAGGCCGGTAAGATTGAGTACCGCCTGGACAAGCAGAACATCATCCATGTGCCCGTTGGCAAGGCCAGCTTCGGCCCCGAGAAGCTGAACCAGAACATCTCCACTGTGATGGACGCCATCGTGAAGGCCAAGCCCGCCGCTGCCAAGGGCCAGTATATCAAGAGCGCTACCATCGCTGCCACCATGGGCCCCGGCATCAAGCTGAACACCCAGAAGTACGGCGTGTAAGCCCTCGGCTAGGCAAAGTTTCTCTTGACAGGGCCGCATAAATGCGGTAAAATATCAATGCTGTTTTTAAGACAGCAGGTGCGTATGCATAAGGACTCACCCGTCCGCCTGCCGAGAAACGAGCGCTTGAAACCGGTTTTCAAAGCCTCTTTCCCGCAGTGCGGGAAAGAGGCTTTTTGTATATCCCATCGAAATCTGAAACGAGGTGAATCAAATGCCCAGTGCAAAAATTCTCAGCGAAAAGCAGGCTCTTGTGGCTGACCTCAAGGCTAAGATCGACGGCGCTGCCGCCGGCGTGCTGGTAAGCTACAAGGGCATCAATGTGGCGGATGACACCAAACTTCGTAAGGAGCTTCGTGAGGCTGGCGTGGAGTACGCCGTCATCAAAAACTCTCTGATCCGTTTCGCCGTCCAGGGTACCGCTCTGGAAGGGCTGAGCGAGGTCCTGGAGGGCACCACCGCTCTGGCCATCTCCAAGGATGACCCCATTGTGGCGGCCAATCTCCTGAACAAGTTTGCTGAGTCTACCAAGAACAAGGAGTTCCAGATCAAAGGCGGCTTTGTGGAAGGCAAGCTGATGAGCAAGGAACAGATGCAGCAGATTGCCAAGCTGCCCGGTCGGGAAGGCATGCTGTCCATGTTCGCCGGCGCCCTCACCAGCACCCTCAGCGGTCTGGCCGTGGCTATGCAGGCTTATGTGGATAAGCAGGAAGAGCCCGCTGCCTGAGGTTTGGCAGATTTCCCTGCAGTCGGCGGCCTGAAAGCTGCCGCGCGGGGGCAATGAAAGGGACGGAAAAACCGCCCCGAAACCAAAATCAAGAAATGTAACAAATTGGAGGTATATACCATGGCTTCTGAGAAAATCACTGCTATCATCGACCAGATTAAAGAGCTGTCCGTTCTGGAGCTGAAAGAGCTCATCGACACCTACTGCGAGGAGTTCGGCGTTTCCGCCGTGGCCGCTGCCGCTCCCGCTGCTGGCGCTGCCGCTGCTGCCCCCGCTGAGGAGGAGAAGAGCGAGTTCGACGTTATCCTGAAGAGCGCCGGCGGCTCCAAGATGGGCGTTATCAAGCTGGTGAAGGAGATCACCGGCCTGGGCCTGAAGGAGTCCAAGGAGATCGTGGACAACGCTCCCAAGGCTGTGAAGGAGAAGGTTTCCAAGGCCGACGCCGAGGACATCAAGAAGAAGCTGGAAGAGGCTGGCGCCGAGGTCGAGCTGAAGTAAGTTCTTCGCTTCCTTTGTGCGGCTGAGGGGTCAGCGGCCTTAGGGCACAAACCCCGCAACACCGCTTTCAAAAAGGACGTTCCCTTTTGGGGAACGTCCTTTTTTCTTTGAAAAGTCGGGTAAAGGCGGAATAAAACAGGAAAAAGCCCCGCAAAAAGCGGGGCTTTTGAAAAAATACCAAGGGTTATGCCAGAGGGAATCAGATCTCTTTGGAAATGGCGCGCAGCAGCTCCTGGCGGGTATCCCACAGCTTCTGGCTCAGGTCTACATAATAACCATGGGGGTTTTCGAAACGTTTTACCTCATCCCACAGGGTGGCAAGTTGCTCTTTGCAGAAAGCCTTGACCTGCTGCAGGCTGGGGCACTCGTAGACCCGCTTGCCCTCCACATAGATGGGGGTGCTGATGCACTGGGCGGTGCAGTTCACATAGGTGCGCTCTTTCCAGGTTTCCACCGGGTCAAAGAGGGTGATGCCGTGTTCGGTGGAAACTTCCTCATCGTAGAGGGTGATGTAATCGGCCATGGCCTTGCCGTCCTCATCGAAGATGCGCCAGACCTTTTTCAGGCCGGGGATGGTGAGCTTTTCACTGCTCTCGCTGATCTTGATCTTGGGCTGGTAGCTGCCGTCCTCATTCTTGACAGCGGCCAGTTTGTACACGCCGCCGAACACCGGGTCGCTCTTGGCGGTGATCATATTTTCGCCGATGCCAAAGCTGTCTACCCGGGCGCCTTGGCTGATCAGGTCCCGCACCAGGTATTCGTCCAGGCTGTTGGAAGCGCAGATGGTGCAGTCCGGATAGCCGGCCTCATCCAGCATCCGGCGGGCCTTTTTGGAAAGATAGGCGATATCGCCCGAGTCGATGCGGATGCCCAGGGGGCGCTTGCCCATGGGTTTGAGCACCTCGTCAAATACCCGGATGGCATTGGGTACGCCGCTTTTCAGCACGCTGTAGGTATCCACCAGCAGCATGCAGGCGTTGGGGTAGAGTTCGGCGTATTTCTTGAAGGCCTCATATTCCGAGGGGAACATCTGGACCCAGCTGTGGGCCATGGTGCCGGAGGCAGGAATGCCGAAATCCCGGGCGGCCATGACGCAGCTGGTAGAGCCGCAGCCGCCGATATAGCTGGCCCGGGCCCCGTAATAGGCGGCGTCGTACCCCTGGGCGCGGCGGGCGCCGAATTCCATCACAGGCCGGCCGCTGGCCGAACGGACGATCCGGTTGGCCTTGGTGGCGATCAGGCACTGGTGGTTGAAGGTGACCAGCAGCAGGGTCTCCAGCAGCTGACACTCAATGGTGGGGCCTTCCACCGTGACGATGGGCTCGTGGGGGAAGATGGGTACGCCTTCCCGGATGGCCCAGATATTGCAGTGCAGGCGGAAGTCTTTCAGATACTCCAGGAAGCGCTCGGAGAAAACACCGGTAGAGCGGAGATACTCCAGATCCTCCTGGGTGAAGTGCAGATTGTCCACCGCCTGGATGAACTGTTCCAGGCCGGCCATGATGGCGAAACCGCCGCCGTCGGGCACCCGGCGGAAGAACATATCAAAGACGCAGATCTTGTCCTGATAACCCTCCTCCAGATAGCCGGCCGACATGGTCAGCTCGTAAAAATCCGTCATGGTGGTGAGATTGCGTTTGATGTCCAGCATAAACATTCCTGCCTTTCGGTCCGGTCCGGGTCAGCGACGCCGGCGGCGAACCTTTTTAATGTTGCGGTTTTTATACTTCTGCCAGAACAGCCAGCCCAGATAGCAGGCTGCTGCCAGCAGCAAAAGGACCAAGATGATGCGGAAATACAGGCTGCCGAAGAATTCGCCCAGCTTCTGGATGGTGAAGAGGACCAGGTTCCGGTCCACATCCCGGCCGGCCAGCAGGTCCACCGTGCCGATCTCCATGCCGGAGAGGGTCAGGGTCACCGTGCCGATCACATCCCCCTGTTTGACAGGGGCCGAAACAAATTCCGGCAGATCAAAGGTTTTCTGGGTCACGCTGCCGTCCCCGTCAGCGGGGAGGATGGTGAGCATCTCATCCGCCGGGTAGAGCATGAGGGTATCGGTATCTGCCGAGTACTTGATGGGCACTTCGGTGATGGGCTCGCCGGTATCCAGGGCGGCCTGCAGAGAGAAGTTCTCATAGACCCAGTCCATCAGCTGGCCGGTCTCGTACAGGGCCGGCCGCTTGGTGGGGTACTCGTTCAGGTCGGCGGAGTTGGGGCTGTGCAGCACCACGCTGATGTAGTTTTCCCCGTCCTGGCTGTGCCAGCCTGCGTAGTTCTGCCAGTCGCCCAGGGAGCCGGTCTTGCCGCCCTGGGTATAGCTGCGGTAGAAATTGCCGCCCAGGCTCTCATCGATCATCTTGTCGGTGGTGAAGATGGTGTAGGGCTCGCTGTGCTTCAGGTTGGCGGGCATCTGATAGGAGGCGGTGTGGGCCACCTCTTTGAATACGTCGGCCCACTCGCACTGGAGCAGATACCGCAGGATCAGGTAGGTATCCTTGGCGGTGGTGGTGTTCCGCTCATCCAGGCCGCAGGGGTCGTAGAATACCGTGTTGGTGCAGCCGATGTTCTTCACAAAGGCGTTCATCATATAGACGAAGTTGTCGATATTGTCATTGGCGATGCCTGCCGCCGCAATATAGGCCGCCTCGTTGGCGCTGGGCAGCATCATGGCGTAGAGCAGGTTGCGGGGGCTCAGCACCTCGTTCTGTCGGATATCGGCATGGCTGGCGTCCTTGCCGTATACATAGTCAAACAGATAGCTGGAAGCCACCAACTGGGGGGAATCCAGGTCATTGCCGTAGGTCTGGAACAAGAGGGCCACCGTGACCAGTTTGGTTAGGCTGGCGGCCGTGAGGGGGGTATCCTCGTTTTTGGCATATACAATGATATTGGTATCGGTATTGACGATATAAGCCGCTTCGCACTGGGGCTCGAAGGGCGGGGTGAAGCCCGCGGCCTGCACGCTGCCCGCAAACAGGCAGAAGGTCAGGCAGAGCGCCAGAAAGGCGGCGGAAAACCTTTTCAGATGCTTCATGTGGACAATTCCTTTGAAAAGCGATAAAATAAGACGGGCGATTCCCGGGGAAATATGTCTTGACAGGTGCATGGCCGGGAAAGCCAAGGCCCAAGATTACTGCTAATTATAGCAAACTTTTGTGTAAAATAAAAGCGGGAAAACGACTTTTCACCGGGAGGGACAGAACGGAATGCTGTATGTTACCGGCGACGTACACGGTCAGCTGGATCGGTTTGAGGAAAAAACTTTTAAAAAGCTCGCCAAGGGGGATACCCTCTTTATTTTAGGGGATTTCGGCTTTTTGTGGGATGGAAGCGCAGCCGAAAAAAAGGCTCTGGCATGGCTGGCAAAACGGCCTTACCGGATCCTGTTCCTGGATGGCTGCCATGAAAACTACGAGATGCTGGCCGGTTACCCGGAAGAAGAATTCTGCGGCGGCAGGGTGCAGCATATTGCGGGCAGCGTGTATCATGTCTGCCGGGGCAGCCTGCTGGAGCTGGAAGGGCGCACCCTCTTCTGCCTGGGCGGCGGCGAGAGCGACGACATTGAGGACAGGCAGGAGGGCGTGAACTGGTGGCGGGCCGAGCTGCCAGAGCCCGCGCTGCTGGAGGATTGCCGCCAGCGGCTGGAAAGCCGGGACTGGCAGGTGGATTATATCCTGACCCACGACGCGCCGGGGCGGATCCTGGAATTCATGGGCTTGAATGCCCGCCGCCGGGAGGTGCTCAATCCCCTGCAGGTGTTCCTGAATGAATTGAACGGGAAAGGGCAGTATACCCAGTGGCTGTTTGGCCGCTACCATGCGGACCGGCGGCTGGGTTCCAAGATGCAGGAGGTGTTCGGGGGGCTGGTACAGCTGGAAAGCGAACCCCCGGCCAAAAAGAGCTGGATCTTCCGCAAAAAGTAAAAATACATAAGAGCAGCGCCGCCCGGGACCACTGAAAAGTCTGGTCCCGGGCGGCGCTTTGTATACGGGAAAAAAGCAAACAGAAAAGCAGAAGGGCTTAGTTCATGGGGCCGCTGGCCTCAAAAAGCTTTTCCACCCGGTGGGCAAGGGGCTGGTGGATTTCCAGCCGCAGGGCCGGGTCCTCCTTCAAAAGAGCCCGTGCCTCCTGCTGGGCAGCGGTGAGGGCTCCGCTGTCCGCCAGGCTGGCCAGTTTCAGGCTGGGCAGCCCATGCTGGGCCTGGCCGAAGAAATCTCCCGGGCCCCGGTGTTCCAGGTCATAGCGGGCGATGGCAAACCCGTCCGAGGTGTGGCAGAGAAAACGCAGCCGGTCCCGCACGGCTGCCTCCTCATGGTCGCTGATCAGGATGCAGCAGCTCTGCTGGCTGCCCCGGCCCACCCGGCCCCGCAGCTGGTGCAGGGCGGAAAGGCCGTACCGCTCGGCATTTTCTATCACCATCACGGTGGCATTGGGCACGTCCACCCCCACCTCGATTACGGTGGTGGAGATGAGAGCATCCAGCTCGCCGGCCTTGAATTCATCCATCACCTTTGACTTTTCGGCAGGCTTCATCCGGCCGTGCAGCAGGCCGAGACGGCAGCCTGGCAGGCCGGGCCGGGCGATCTTTTCCAGGTACTTCCGGGCGGCCTGTTTTTCTCCGGCCGGGCTCTCGGCATTCTCCTCAATCAGGGGGCAGACGATATACACCTGCCGCCCCTGCCGGATCTGGGCAGCCAGAAAGCCGAACATGTCCGCCCGCTTTTTGCCGCTGATCAGCCAGGTCTTGACCGGGCTGCGGCCGGGGGGCAGTTCATCCAGCAGGCTGATATCCAGGTCGCCGTAGAGCAGAAGTGCCAGGGTGCGGGGGATGGGGGTGGCGCTCATGACCAGCAGGTGGGGGGATTGGGCCTTGGCGGCCAGCAGACCCCGCTGGCGAACCCCAAAGCGGTGCTGTTCGTCCACCACCGCCAGCCCCAGCCGGGCGAATTCCACCCCCTGGCTCAAAAGGGCATGGGTGCCCACCACCAGGTCGGCCTGGCCGCCGGCGATGGCCTCCAGGGTCTTGCGGCGCTCGGTGCCCTTGGTGCTGCCGGTGAGCAGGGCCACACGGATGCCCAGGGGCCCCAGCAGGTCCTGGAGGTTGTCCGCGTGCTGGACGGCCAGGATCTCGGTGGGGGCCATCAGGGCGCTCTGGTAGCCGTTCTGGGCTGCCTGCCAGACCCCTGCCGCCGCCACCAGAGTCTTGCCGCTGCCCACATCCCCCTGCAGCAGCCGGTTCATGGGGGCAGGGCCGGCCAGATCGGCGGAAATTTCCCCGGCGGCCCGTTTCTGGGCGCCGGTGGGGGGGAAGGGAAGGGCCGACCAGAAGGGGGCAAGATCCCGGGGCTGCATGGGGGCGCCGGTGAGGCGGGAGCCCCGATCCCGCATGAGCAGTACCCCGCATTGCAGGATGAACAGTTCCTCAAACATCAGCCGGCGGCGGGCCCCGGCGGCCTGCTGGGCGCTCAGAGGCCGATGGATGGCCCGCACCGCCTCATCCCGGCCGGGCAGCCGGTATTTTTTCAGGATGGCCTGGGGCAGATCCTCTTCCAGGGGGCCCAACCCGTCCAGGGCCTGGCCCACACAGCGGGCGATCACGGTGCTGCTCAGCCCTTCTGTCTGGGGGTAGACCGGGGCCAGGGGGGAATCGGATACCTGCTGGGGCCGGCGGGCGGCAGGGGAGATCATCTCCCGGCGGGTGAGGGTGCCCCCCACCCGGCCCACAAAGTAGTATTCCTGCCCTACCTGCAGCCCGTCATAGGTGTAGGGGGCGTTGAACCAGCTCAGGCTCACCGCGCCGGAATCGTCGGCCGCCAGGGCCCGGTAGAGGGTGCGCCCGCCGGACAGACGGGTGCAGCCCAGCTTGGAGTGGATCCGCACCCGCACCACACAGTCCTCCCCAAAGGGGGCGTAGGCCACCGGGTGGCATTGGGTGAAATCCACATACCGGCGGGGATAGTGGCAGATCAGATCTTCCAGGGTGCGGATCTCCAGCCGCTCGAACTTGCGGGCCAGGGCGGGCCCCACCCCTTTCAGATATTGAATGGAATCGGTCAGTTCCAACCGTATCACCTCCGGGCGTTTTTTCGGCCAAAACCGACAAAGACAAGAAATCCCGCCCCGGCCAAAGCCGGGACGGGAAAATGCAGTGTCATGCCGGCCTGTGTTTATTCCACGCCGATCATATAGTAGTAGACGGGCTGGCCGCCGCGGATGTGGGTAACCTCCACATCGCCGCCGCACTTGGCACGCACCAACTCGGTGGTATGCTCCGCATCGGCGTCGCTCACATCGCAGCCGCTGATTAGGGTGATGAAGCCGGTATCCTTCTTCTTCATGCTGCGGGCCAGACGGTAGGTCATCTTGGCCAGGTCGGTGCCGGTGGCCACGATCTTGCCGTTTTCCAGGGCCATGATCTCGCCCTTCTTGATCTTCTTGCCGTCGAACTCGCTGTCCCGGGCGGCAAAGGTGATGAGACCGGTGCCCACCTTTTCGGCGGCCTGCATCATGGCGATGGTGTTGGCGTCGGAGGTGTTGTCCGGGTCAAAGTTCAGCATGGCGGTGATACCCTGGGGAATGGTGCGGGTGGGCAGAACCACGATCTTCCGGTCGGCGATCTTCTGGGCCTGCTCGGCAGCCATGATGATGTTCTTGTTGTTGGGCAGCACAAAAACGGTCTTGGCCGGTACGCTCTGCACCGCCGAGACGATGTCCTCGGTGGAGGGGTTCATGGTCTGGCCGCCGCTGACCACCGCGTCCACACCCAGGTCGGTGAATACATCCTTCAGCCCCTCGCCGGCGGCCACGGCCACAAAACCGTACTGGCGCTCGGGATCCACTGCCGCATAGGGGAAGGGGGAAGCGTCGCCGAATTTTTCCGCCACAGCCTGCTTTTCCAGGCCCTTGCCCTGGGCCTGGCGGGCCAGGAACTGCTCGTGCATGTTTTCAATCTTGAAATTGGTCAGGTAGCCGTACTTGATGGCCTCGCTGAGGATGACGCCCGGGTCGGCGGTGTGCACATGCAGGTTGATCACATCATCATCCTCAATGCATACCACGCTGTCACCGTTGCTCTCGGCAAAAGCCCGCAGCTTGTCGGCGCTGGCGCCCTCGTTCTTGTTCACCAGGAACTGGGTGCAGTAGCCGTTCTTGATATCCTCCACCTTCATCAGGTCATCGGTGAAAACGCCCTTGCCGGCGGCGGAGCTGTTCAGCTTGCCCTTGCTCTGGCCCTGGGCCTCGTCGGCGGCCACGATCCCGCCGCCCAGCAGCACCTGCAGCATACCGGTGAAGATGACCACCAGGCCCTGACCGCCCGCGTCCACCACGCCGGCCTTTTTCAGCACAGGCAGTTGTTCGGGGGTGTTGTCCAGCGCCCGCTGGGCAGCATCCACCACCAGCTTCCACAGCTCCACCGGGTCTTCCAGGCCGCTGGCGGCGGCTTCTTCACCGGCCAGACGGGCCACGGTGAGGATGGTGCCCTCGGTGGGCTTCATGACGGCCTTATAGGCGGCCTCCACGCCCTTCTGCAGGGCGGCAGCCAGGTCGGCGGCAGTGGCTTCCTTCTTGCCTTCCAGAGCCTTGGAGAAGCCCCGGAACAGAAGGCTGGTGATAACGCCGGAGTTGCCCCGGGCGCCCCGCAGCATGGCGGAAGCGGCGGCCTTGCTGGCCTCGCCCACCGTGCAGCTGTCCTTCATGGCCTGCAGCTCGGGCACAGCCGCGCCCACCGTCATGCTCATGTTGGTGCCGGTATCGCCGTCCGGTACGGGGAATACATTCAGCTCATCCACCCGGGTGCGCTGATTGCGGATGCTGTTGGCACCGGAAAGGATGGCGTCTCTCAAAATTTTACCTGTTACCATAAAACTTACACCTCTGCATAGAATTGGCCCCAAAGGGCTGCCAGGGAAAAGTAGGGCGGCCGGCTCAGTCGCCGATCATGCCGTCCACATGCACGTTGACCCGTGCTACCTTCAGCCCGGTGCAGGTCTCCACCTCGTTGCGAACCCGATGGCTGATGCTTTGGGCAATGGAAGAAATGTTCAGGCCGTAACCCACCTGGATGTGCAGGTCAATGACCAGTTTGCCGTCCTGCGGGTAGACCTTCACGCCTTTTTCCCGGAAATCCTTGCCCAGGATCAGGCTCTTCAGGCTGTCCGACCGGCTGCCCGGGGCCATGCCGGCCACGCCGTAGCAGTTTTTCGCGATCTCGCTTACCAGCTCGGCGAAGTAATCGTTGGTCAGGCTTACCCGACCCATGGTGTTGTAGTACGTGATCATGGTCGCGTCTCTCCTTTACTGTTGGGGTCAGCTGCTGAAAGAAAGATCCTGCAGGGAATAGAACACATTGCTGAGGGAGCTTTCCAGCCCCCGCAGGCCGCGGGTTGTCACCACCACGCCCTGACGCCACAAAAGGGGCGAAAAGGGAGCTTCGGCAGCCAGCACGCTCTCAAAGCTGCCTGCGGCGCTCTTGTTGGATTTGAAGGCCTGGTAGCTCTGCGCAAGAGCTTCGCTCTGGGCCAGATGGGAACTGAGCGCGCCGCCCTCCCAAAAAGGGCTTAAATCCATATTATTATACAACTTTACCTCGCCGATGTACAGGTCAAATTCGCCTGCCTCCACGGCGGCCCGGTAAGCGTTGAAATCGTCGGTCTGCTTCAGGCGAATCCGGATGCCCTGTTCGGAAAACTGCTTTTCCAGCAGCACGGCGGTGTTCTTCTTATAAGTATTGCCGGTATACACCAGAAGTTCCAGAGAGCTGTCGGCCAGGGCCGGGTGCTGATAATACCCGCTGTTGGTGTCATATACATAGCCCAGGGCGGTCATGGTCTCTTCCAGCCCGGCGGTGTCGGCGTGGGCGTTCAGGGCCTGCTGGGAACTGACGCAGGAGTAATAGCAGTTTATGGCGCCGGTGGCCGGGTAGGCCCGCCCATAGTAGCTCTTGTCGGCCAGGTCCCGCCGGTCGGCCAGACGCCCCAGCAGGCTGCGCCCTTGGGCAGTGTTCAGAAGCGGCGCTTCCCGCTGGGCATTGAATCCCAGAAAAATCAGGTTGTTGGTCTTGTAATAGGTTTCCTGGCCGGTCATGCTGGCATTGCCCAGGGCCTGGTCCGAGGCGGTGTAAAGATCCAGCTCTCCCATGGAAAGGGCCCGCATCATCTCGTCATACCCCTCTACCGGGTACAGCCGGATCTCGGCCGGCCCGTCGCTGCCCAGGCTGTCCCGGCTGTTGCGCACAAGATTGCCGTCGCTGCCGTAGGTATAGCGGCCGCTGGCGGTGGGCTGGGCAAGGCCGATCTCCTCCGCTTTCAGCACCGGGATATCGCACAGATAGGCAAACAGGGAATCCGGCTCGGCCAGCTCCAGCACCAGGGCGTCGTTTTGTACCTGAATGGAGGTGAGGTTTGAAAACCGGGCGCCGTAGCAGGCGCTGTTTTTGGCGGCGGCCAGGCTGGAAGCCGCGTCCTGGGGGGTAAGGGGGGCGCCGTCCGCAAAGCAGAGCCCGCCCCGCAGGTGGATCACCACGCTGGTGCCGCTGCACTCAATACTCTCCGCCACCCGGTATTCCAGCTCCATATCCGGGCCGATCTCCACCAGCTTTTCGAACAAAAGACCGGTGTTCTGCATCACCAGGGTGGAATTAGAAAGGTAAGGGTTGAAACCGTCCGAGGGGGTGTAGCCCACGGTGAGAGACTGGGCCCGCACCGCCGCAGGGGAAGAATCGGCGGAGGAAGCGGGAGAGAGCACCGCCGGCTGGCTGGCGGCAGAATCGGAGCAGGCAGTCAGCGCCAGCGCCGCCAGCACGGCCAGAAAGCGGCGTGCCCGGAAACGGCCCATAAAAAAGCCCCCTTTTTCCTCAAAAATCCCATAAAGTCATCACATATATACCCAAATATAACATATTCTCGACTTTTTGAACAGAGAAGTCGGACTCTTTTGGGGCAAATCGCCGGTTTTCGTAAGAATTAACAAGTTTTTCATAGCTTTGTGCTACGCTTTAAATAGAAAAGAGAATCTTCCAATAAATTGAGAGAGGCTGAGCCGATGAATCTGCTGTTTTTCATGACACTGAAACAGGATGTGGTTTTTGTATACGAGGACTGGACCGTCCGCCAGGCCCTGGAAAAGATGGAAAAATACCGCTATTCCACCGTGCCGGTGCTGGCCAGGGACGGCCGGTATGTGGGCACCCTCACCGAGGGGGATCTCTTGTGGGGGATCCGTCGGATCCAGAAGGAGAAGAACCTGGAGGTGGAGGAGATGCCCCTGAGCGGGATCCCCCGCCGCCGGGATTACGAGGCGGTGCCGGCAGCCACCACCGGGATGGAGCAGCTGTTGGCCGCTGCCACCAATCAGAATTTTGTACCGGTGGTGGACGGGCGGAACAACTTTATCGGCCTGGTGCGGCGCAACGCCATCCTGCAGTATTTTTATGACCGGGGATGGTCCGAGGGTTCAAAACAAAACCGCTCCGCCCTTTTCTCCCAGGAAAACCGCACGGGCAGCCGAGCCTGAAAGTACCGGTTATAGTACTGCGTCTGTGCTATCCTTTTCTTGTAAACAAAAGGAATCCGGCCCTGCAGGGGCCGACAAGGAAAGGAACGGACGCTATGGATTGGGAAATTCGTTATGTGGGCGGGCATGTGGAAGTGTATACCCTCTCGGGGTCCTTCCTGTTTTCGGCGGATACCGCCCGTGAGGCCATGGAAGAGCTGGCCGTGTAAAATGCCGCCTCATCGCGCAGAAACTGATAGAAAAGCCCGCCCGGGATCTTTCCCGGCGGGCTTTTTGCGGCTTTTTGTTATAAAAATAGGAAAAAAGGATAAAAGATATCCGGATTTTCGTAAAAAACAACAGGGTTGCCGCCGCTGTAACTTGGGGCGGGGGCGTGGTATAATAAAACCGCTGAATGAAAAAACCTGGTAAAGAAAAAGTAAAGGAAGAGAAAAACGTCCCGGCCGGGACGAAGCGGGGGCAAAGACAAGCCCTCAAGGGAGGAAATTATGACAGCAAGGGATGCGATCCAGCTGCTGGGCGGCATAGCGCTGTTTTTGTACGGTATGTCCATCATGGGCTCCGGCCTGGAGCGGGTGGCAGGCGGCAAGATGCAGAGTATTCTGCAGAAGCTGACGGCCTCCACCCTGCGGGGGGTGCTGCTGGGCGCCCTGATCACGGCGGTGATCCAGTCCAGCGCAGGCACCATTGTAATTGTGATTGGCCTGGTCAACTCGGGGATCATGGCCCTGCCCCAGGCAGTGGGCGTCATTATGGGCGCCAATATCGGCACCACCGTCACCGGCCAGCTGATCCGGCTGGCGGATATCAGCGGCGACAGCCTGCTGCTCACCATTGTGCAGCCTCGCACCTTCGCCCCCATCGTGGCCTTTGTGGGCGCCATCCTCTATGTGTTTTTCTCCAAGCCCAGCCGGCGGAATGTGGGCCAGATCATGATGGGCTTCGGCATCCTGTTCACCGGCATGTTCCAGATGGAAGGGGCGGTGGCCGGCCTGAAGGAATCCGCCCTCTTTGTGGAGCTCTTCACCAGCCTGCAGAACCCCATCCTGGGCGTGCTGGCCGGCATTGGGGCCACGGTGGCCATCCAGAGCTCTTCGGCCTCCATCGGCATCCTGCAGGCCCTTTCCAGTACCGGCGCGGTCACCTTCGGCAGCGCTTTTCCCATCATCCTGGGGGCCCATGTGGGCACTGCCTTCACCCCCCTTATGGCTTCGGCGGGCGCTTCCCGTACGGCCAAGCGCAGCGCCGTGATCGACCTTCTCTTTAATTTTATCAGCAGTGCCGTCTATCTGGTGGCGGTGAGCCTGATCCAGTACACGATCGGCATCCCCTTCTGGAATTCCGTCCTGGATAAGGGCAGCATCGCCAACCTGCACACCTTCTCCACCGTGCTGGCAGCCCTTTGCATGCTGCCCTTCGGCGGGGCGCTGGTGCGGCTGGCCGAGATGATCCTGCCCGAGCGGGAGAACGAATCCCCCGACCTTACCATGCCGGTGTTGGATGAGCGGCTTTTCACCAGCCCGGCGGTAGCCATCCAGCAGGCACGGAACGCGGTGGAAAAGATGGGCCGGCGGGCAGCCGCCAACTACGGGCTGGCCATGGGGCTTCTGGAAGAATATAAGGAAGAAGTCTGTGAGCAGATCGAGCATCGGGAAGATCTGATCGACCGGATGGAGGTATCCATCAGCAACTACCTGATCAAGATCAGTGACCGGGATCTGAACGAGCGGGAAAGCCACCGGGTCAGCGACCTGCTGGGGCTGGTGACCGAATTCGAGCGGGTGGGCGACTATGTGATCAACATCACCGAGCAGGCCCGGGAAATGAAGGACGGGGATATCCATTTCAGCCCCATGGCCCGGCAGGAGATGGATATCCTGTACCAGGCCATCCGGGAAGTGCTGGACCTGACCCTGGAAGCCTTCAGCACCTCCAACGCGGCCCTGGCGGCCCGCATTGAGCCCCTGGAGCAGACCATCGACTCCATCTGCGATACCCTGCGTCAGCGGCATATCGAGCGGCTCAAGGAAGGCACCTGCCAGATCGACGCGGGCATCCGTTTCCTGGATGTACTTACCAACCTGGAAAGAATTTCGGACCATTGCTCCAACGTGGGGGCCCGGATCGTGGGCAGCGAGACCGGCAGCGAGCTGGACGCCCACGCCCTGCGGGAGAGCATGCACCGGGGGGATATCCCCGGCTACAGCAGCCAGCTGGCGGATTACCACGCCAAATATCTGGATGAGCTGGAGACCCTGACGGCAGCCGGATGACCGGCCGCAGAGGCGGTTTTTGGAGCCAAAAGTCCAAAAATGCGATATAAAAATGAATTTTGTTTTCAAAGCCCGCCGCCCGGCGGGCTTTATTTTTGTGAAAAAGATGTGGAATAAAAGGTGATTTTAAAAACAAAACATACAATATTCGTTAAAATTATATCAGGAAAAAAGCAAAAATGGCAGAATACTATAAAAAATTATCTTGCAGAGCCACCGGCGAGTTGTTATAATATACCTATCGATGCGGCGAGCAGGGCAGGACCATTGCTTGCCGCATATCATGTTAGGAGGATTTTTTAATGGAATGGAATCTGAGCCTGTTTGGCTTTGCGGGGGCGGCGCTGGCCCTCATCTTTGCCTATGTGCAGAGCCGCAAGGTTTTTGGCTACTCTGAAGGAACCGAACGGATGCAGAAGCTGGCCGCTGCCATCCGCAAGGGGGCAAATGCCTACCTCAAACAGCAGTACGCCACCGTATTCAAGGTGTTCCTGGCGGTGTTTGTGATCCTGCTGATCCTGGCGGCCACCGGCAACCTGAACTGGTTTACTCCCTTTGCCTTCTGCACCGGCGGCCTGTGGAGCGCCCTGGCCGGCTTTGTGGGCATGAAGATCGCCACCAGCGCCAACGCGCGCACCGCCCAGGCGGCTTCCGAGAGCCTGAACAAGGGCCTGCGGGTGGCTTTTTCTTCCGGCAGCGTCATGGGCTTCACCGTGGTGGGCCTGGGCATGCTGGATATCTCCCTGTGGTACACCATCCTGCGCTACGGCTTCCATAAGGAGCCGGAAGAGATCGCGGTGACCATGGTTATGTTCGGTATGGGTGCTTCCTTCATGGCCCTGTTTGCCCGTGTGGGCGGCGGCATCTTCACCAAGGCGGCCGACGTGGGCGCCGACCTGGTGGGTAAGGTGGAGGCCGGCATCCCCGAGGATGACCCCCGCAACCCCGCCACCATCGCCGACAACGTGGGCGACAACGTGGGCGACGTGGCCGGCATGGGCGCCGACCTGTACGAGAGCTATGTGGGCAGCATTCTGGCCACCTTTGCCCTGGCCAGCACGGCGGGCTACGGCCTGGCCGGCATGATCCTGCCCATGGCGCTGGCGGTATGCGGCATCGTTTGCTCGATCATCGGCTCCTTCTTTGTCAAGACCAAGGAGGAGGCCACCCAGAAGTCCCTGCTCATGTCCCTGCGCACCGGTACCTACCTGGCTGCGGTGCTCTCCGCTGTGGTGGCTGCGCCCCTGACCTACTTCATCCTGGGCAACATGGGCGTGTATGTGGCCATCCTCTGCGGCCTGATCGGCGGCTGCGCCATCGGCTACTTCACCGAGTACTACACTTCCGATACCTATAAGCCCACCCAGGAGCTGGCCGCCTCTTCCGAGACCGGCGCTGCCACCGTTATCATCGGCGGTATCTCCCTGGGCATGAAGTCCACCATGGCTTCCATCCTGATCGTGGCTGCGGCCGTGGTCATCAGCTTCTTCGCTGCCGGCGGCGGCGCTGACTATGGCATGGGCCTGTATGGCATTGGTATCGCCGCTGTGGGCATGCTCAGCACCCTGGGCATCACCCTGGCCACCGATGCTTACGGCCCCGTGGCCGACAACGCCGGCGGCATCGCCGAGATGAGCGGCCTGGGCGAGGAAGTGCGTGAGCGCACCGACGCCCTGGACAGCCTGGGCAACACCACTGCCGCTACCGGCAAGGGCTTTGCCATCGGCTCTGCCTCCCTCACCGCTCTGGCTCTGCTGGTCTCCTATGTGGATATCGTGGAAAGCCAGGCCGCTCTGGACCTGAAGATCACCAACCCTGCGGTTCTGGTGGGCCTGTTCCTGGGCGCCATGCTGACCTTCGTGTTCTCTGCCTTCACCATGAGCGCGGTGCAGACTGCCGCCGAGAGCATCGTGGTGGAAGTGCGCCGGCAGTTCCGTGAGATCGCCGGTATCATGGAGTACAAGGCTGAGCCCGATTACGCCTCCTGTGTTTCTCTGTGCACCAAGGGCGCTCTGAAAGAGATGGTAGCTCCCGCTCTGCTGGCCATTGTGGTGCCCATCCTCACCGGTCTGGTGCTGGGTGCCAACGGCGTGGTGGGCCTGCTGGGCGGCGTGTCCGTCACCGGTTTTGCGGTGGCTGTGTTCATGTCCAACGCCGGCGGCGCCTGGGATAACGCCAAGAAGTACATCGAGCGCGGCAACCACGGCGGCAAGGGCAGCGATTGCCACAAGGCCGCGGTGATCGGCGATACGGTGGGCGACCCCTTCAAGGATACTTCCGGCCCCAGCCTGAACATCCTGATCAAGCTGGTCTCCACGGTTTCCATCGTGTTCTCCGGCCTGATCCTCACCTTCCATATCCTGTAACAAGGCACCACAGGGCCGCTCCTTTTAAGGGAGCGGCCCTGTTTTTTTGCCAAGTCGGAAAGAAAAAAGCGCCGTCCCCCGGCCGGGGACGGCGCTTTGATGTATGAGAGGAAAGAGAAAACTCAGGCGCGGGGCGCGGGCTTGCCGTGCTCCTTCTCCTCGTATTCCAGAGCGGCCGCGATAAACCGCTTGAAGAGGGGATGGGCCCGGTTGGGACGGCTCTTGAACTCGGGGTGGAACTGCACGCCCAGGTAGAAGGGCCGGTCGGTGAGCTCGGCGGCCTCCACCAGATGGCCGTCCGGGCTGGTGCCGGAGAGGGTCAGGCCGTGATCTTCCATCTCGGCCCGGAACAGGTTGTTGAACTCGTAGCGGTGACGATGCCGCTCCTCGATCTCGGCTTTGCCGTAGCACTCCATCAGCTTGGTGCCGGGCTTGACCGAGCAGGGGTATTTGCCCAGACGCATGGTGCCGCCCTTGGGCAGGTTGCCCTGCTGGTCCGGCATCAGGTCGATCACGTTGTGGGCACCCTCGGGGGTGAACTCGCTGCTGTTGGCGTCGGCGTAGCCCAGCACGTTCCGGGCGTACTCCATCACCAGGATCTGCATACCCAGGCAGATGCCGAAGTAGGGGATATTGTTTTCACGGGCATAGCGGGCGCTCTCGATCATGCCCTCAATGCCCCGGTCGCCGAAGCCGCCGGGCACGATGATGCCGTCCACGCCCTCAAAGGCCTCTGCGCAGCGCTTCTGGTCGATGAGGCTCTCGCTCTCCACCCAGCGAATGTTTACACGGCTCTCGTTCTCAAAGCCGGCATGGTACAGGCTCTCCATCACAGAGAGGTAAGCGTCGTGCAGCTTGACGTACTTGCCCACCAGCGCAATGGTGCAGGTGCGGGTACGGGTGGCGATGCGGGCCAGCATGCTCTTCCACTCGGTCAGATCGCTAGGCGGGGTGTCCAGCTTGAGCTGACGGCAGACCACGGTATCCAGGCCGTTGGCGCTGAGCATGAGGGGGCACTCGTACAGGCTGGGCAGGGTCAGGTTTTCGATGACGCAGTCCGGCGGAACGTTGCAGAACATGCTGATCTTGCGGAAGATGCTCTTGTCCATGGGGTCGTCCGCCCGCAGCACAATAATGTTGGGGTGGATGCCCATGCCCTGCAGCTCCTTCACCGAGTGCTGGGCGGGCTTGGATTTGTGCTCATCGCTGCCCTTGATGTAGGGCACCAGCACCACATGGATGAAGCAGCAGTTGTCGGCCCCCTGCTCGATGCCGATCTGGCGGATGGCCTCCAGGAAGGGCTGGCTCTCGATGTCGCCGGCGGTGCCGCCGATCTCGGTGATCACCACGTCGGCCCCGGTGGAGGTGCCGGCGTTGTAGATGAAGCTCTTGATCTCGTTGGTGATATGGGGGATGATCTGGACCGTCTCACCCAGATATTCGCCCTGGCGCTCCTTGTTCAGAACGTTCCAGTACACCTTGCCCTGGGTAAGGTTGGAGTACTTGTTCAGGTTTTCATCAATAAAACGCTCGTAGTGGCCCAGGTCCAGGTCGGTCTCGGCGCCGTCGTCGGTGACGAAGACCTCACCGTGCTGGTACGGGCTCATGGTACCGGGATCCACGTTGATATAGGGGTCCAGCTTCTGAGCCGCCACCTTCAGGCCGCGGGTCTTGAGCAGACGGCCCAGGCTGGCCGCCGTAATGCCCTTGCCCAGGCCGGACACCACGCCGCCCGTGACGAAGATATACTTGGTGGACATGTCGCTTCTCCTCCTCATATTGAGCTGCCGGACTGCCCCAAAAATAAAGAGGCCGGGATAAACTGCCGGCCCCTGCCAGGTCGAAACCATCCGGAAGCAAAATTACTCTATTATCTATAATAAAACACAAAACTCGCTTGTCAATACCCCGCGAAAAAGAAATCATTCCGGGGAATCTTCCTGCTGCAGAATATCGGCGGCAGTCTGGGCCAGGCTGCGCCGGGTATCCATGGCCAGCTTTTCCAGATAGCGGTGGGCCTGGGCCTCGGTCATGCCTTCCTGCTGGATCAGCCGGCACTTGGCCCGGCAGACTATTCGGGTCTGTTCCAGCTTGCCTCTCAGCCGCTCGTTTTCCTGCCACAGGTTTTCCAGCCGGCGGGAGGTGGCCGCCGCCAGATGCAGCCCCTGGCGGAAGGCGGCGGCGGTAAAGGGTTTGCTGAGCACCAGTACGCCGCTTTCCTCCACCAGGCCGGCGGTCTGTTCGGCGTTGGAGGCCTTCACCAGCAGCAGCACCCCGGCCTGGGTGTTGCGCACCGCGTACAGCCCCAGCTCGTGGCCGATCTCATCGGGAAGGGGAGTGTTGATGACCACCAGCTGAAAGGGGCTGGTGCCCAGCAGCCGGCGGGCTTCGCCGCAGCTGGGCACGATGGTGGGGCGGGGATAGCCGTACTCAGCCACATGGTGGGCCAGATATTCGTTGGAACTGGCGCCGGCGGAAACGATCAGGGCACGGGGCATGAGCGCGGTATCCTCCTTTCTGAAAAATCAAAGAAACTCAGGTGTTCAAGAAGTAATGGTCCTGGATGGCGTCCGGGTGGGCGGCGCTGTTCAGTTCCTCATCGCAGAGCCGCTGCTGTTCCTCAAAATACTTGTCGGCCAGCAGGCCCGGCAGCTGGCTGCTGATGAAGGCGCTTTCCCGGGCCACATTCACCGCCTCCTGCAGGGTGGCGGGCAGCTGGGGGAAGGCCCCTTCCTCCTGCGGGCCGGAAAGGTTTTTGTCCACCGGGGCGGGCAGCTCCAGGGATTTTTCAATGCCGTCCAGGCCGGCGGCCAGAACCAGACCAAAGGCAAGGTAGGGGTTGCAGCTGGGGTCCGGATTGCGGATCTCCACATAGCCCCGGCGGCCGGGTTCGCTGAAGATCCGGATCATCTGGCTGCGGTTCTGGCGGCTCCAGGTCACATACAGGGGGGCCTCATAGCAGCCCAGGCGGGAATAGCTGTTGGGGATGGGGTTGAGAAAGGCGGTGAGTTCCCGGGCATGGTGCAGGATGCCGGCCGCGAAATGGGCCGCCTCGGGGCTCATCTCACCCTCGGGGCCAAAGGCGTCGGTGCCGTCCCGGGAAAGGCTGAAGCGCAGGTGCAGCCCGCTGCCGCTTTCCCCCGCGAAGGGCTTGGGCAGGAAGCTGGCAAACATGCCGTTGCGGTCGGCAATGACCTTGACCGTGTTCTTGAACAGGATCAGCCGGTCGGCGGCAGCCACCACCGGGGCCCGTTCATAATCGATCTCGTTCTGGCCGGGCCCGTGCTCGTGATGCATGTATTCCGGGTGGATGCCCATCTCGTCCAGATCCATGCTGATCTCCCGGCGAAGGTTCTCCCCCTTGTCCAGGGGGGCCACATCAAAGTTGCTGCCCCGGTCGATGGGGATCCGGGTGGGGCGGCCCCGCTCGTCGGTCTCAAAGATATAGAATTCGCAGGCGCTGCGGATCTGGCACTGGTAATCCAGGGCCTCGGCCCGGTCGGCCACCTGTTTCAGGTAGCCCCGGCAGTTGCCCTCAAAGGGATGGCCGTCCCGGCGGCAGATATCGCAGAACATCCGCACCACCCGCCCGTCGGCAGGCCGCCAGGGCAGGATGGAAAAGGTGGAGGGATCGGGTTTGAGCACCAGGTCGCTCTCCTCCACATTCATGAACCCGGGAATGAAGCTGCCGTCAAAGCTGACGCCGTATTCAAAGGCCCGGGGCAGTTCGGTGGAAAGGATGCAGATGTTCTTCTGATTGCCGAAGATATCACAGAAGGCCAGCCGCACAAATTTTACGTCATTGTCCGAGATATAGTCCAGAATTTCTTCCGGGCTGCTGTGTGAAGAGATTCTTCTTGCCATGATAAACCTCCCTGAGCGCGCCCGCAGGCGCTGAGTGGGGCCGCAGCCGGTCTTTCCGCCGGGGGACCGGCGCCCCAAACGAAAAAAGGGCCGCCGCGCCTGCCCCACAGCGGCAGAAAACGGATGGACGCCCTTGTCATCTGTTGGTAACAGTATACCGCAGCAAACGGCCCGCCGTCAATGAAAAAGAAGGGGCTGCCGCCGGCATTTTAGGGTGTCGGGAAAGGCCTGAAAGGCCCGCCGGAAACCGGCGGGCCTTTCAGGCTTGGTGTAAGAAAAATAGGAAAAGGAGAATGTCAAAAGAAAGATGCTCACATGGTATAGTAGAGCATGGAGGAGTAGCTGGGCAGGGGCCAGTACTCGTCGCCGCAGATGGCTTCGGCCTTGTCGCTGGCGGAGCGCAGGGCTTCCATGGCGGCTTTGACCTTGTCGTGGTAGGCCTGGGCAATCGCCAGGGCGCTGCTCTGGGCTTCGGCCTCTTCTACCGCCGCGTTCAGGGCTTCCAGCCCGTCGCTGATGCCGTCCGAGTACAGGCTCATTTCCTGAAGCAGCTTGGTCTCGGCCCGGCAGCTGATGCCGGGGCAGGCGGCCTGCTTGGCGGTGATGGCCGCGGCAGTATCCGTCATAAAGGCATTGATGGCCGGCACGATCCGCTTGCGGGCAATCTCCAGCATGGTCACCGCCTCGATGTGCAGCAGCTTGGAATACTGCTCCAGAGATACCTCACAGCGGCTTTCCAGCTCGGTCTTGGTGAGCACGCCGAACTCTTCCATCAGGGCGATGTTCTTCTTGCTGGCCATGTAGGGCAGGGCCTCGGGGGCGCTCTTCAGGTTGAGCAGGCCGCGCTTCTCGGCCTCTTCCTCCCAGGCGTGGGCATAGCCGTCGCCGTTGAAGATGATCCGGCGATGGTCGTGGAATACCCGCTTGACCAGAGCGATCACGGCAGGCTCAAAATCCTCCGCTTTTTCCAGCTCGTCGGCGAAGTCTTTCAGCTCCTTGGCCACCACGGTGTTCAGCACGGTATTGATATCGGCCAGGTTCTGGGAGGAACCGGGCATGCGGAACTCAAACTTGTTGCCGGTAAAGGCAAAGGGAGAGGTGCGGTTGCGGTCGGTGGAATCCTTGCTGAACTTGGGCAGGACATCCACGCCCAGGTCCATCTTCATCTTGACCGGACCGGTGTATTCGCTGCCGGTATCGATGGCGTCGATCACGGCGGCCAGCTCATCGCCCACATAAACCGAGATGATGGCGGGAGGCGCCTCGTTGGCGCCCAGCCGGTGCTCGTTGCCGGCGGTGGCGGTGGTGGTGCGCAGCAGATCCTGGTATTCATCCACGCCCTTGATCACCGCGGCCAGGAAGGTGAGGAACTGCAGGTTTTCCATGGGGGTGTCGCCCGGGTCCAGCAGGTTCATCTTGGGCGCGCTCATGGACCAGTTGTTGTGCTTGCCGCTGCCGTTGACCCCCTCAAAGGGCTTTTCGTGCAGCAGGCAGACCAGACCATGGTGGGGCGCGATCTTTTTCATCATCTCCATGGTGAGCAGGTTGTGGTCGATGGCCACATTGGTGGGCTCAAAGATGGGGGCGAATTCATGCTGGCAGGGGGCCACCTCGTTGTGCTTGGTGCGCAGGGGGATGCCCAGCTTCCACAGCTCCTCGTCCAGCTCCTTCATAAAGGCGCTGACCGCGGGGCGCAGGGTGCCGAAGTAATGTTCCTCCAGCTCCTGCCCCTTGGCGGAGGAGGAACCAAAGAGGGTGCGGCCGGTAAGAACCAGGTCCTCCCGGGCGTCGTAATCCTCTTTTTTCACCAGGAAGAACTCCTGCTCGGCGCCCAGGGTGGTGTTCACATAGTCCACATCCTTGCCGAACAGCTTGAGGACCCGGCAGGCCTGGGTGGACAGGGCGCTCATGGAGCGGAGCAGGGGGGTCTTTTTATCCAGCGCTTCGCCGGTGTAGCTGCAGAAGGCGGTGGGGATGCAGAGCACATCATCCTTCACAAAAGCGTAACTGGTGGGGTCCCAGGCGGTGTAGCCACGGGCCTCGCAGGTGGCCCGCAGGCCGCCGCTGGGGAAGGAGGAAGCATCCGGCTCGCCCCGGACCAGCTCCTTGCCGCTGAATTCCATGATGGCGGTGCCGTCGCCCACCGGGCTCAAAAAGCTGTCGTGCTTTTCACTGGTGATGCCGGTCAAAGGCTGGAACCAGTGAGTATAATGGGTGGCGCCCTGCTCCATGGCCCAGCGCTTCATCACGCTGGCAACCACGTTGGCCACCTCGATGTCCAGCGGCTGGCCCCGTTCCAGGGTAGCCTTCAGGCTCTTGTAGGTGGCGCTGGGCAGGCGTTCCCGCATCACATGTTCGTTGAACACCTTGGTCCCGTAAATTTCCATGACGTTTGCTGCCATATTCTCATACTCCTTTGTTCTGCTCTTTGCCGGCAAAAACCAGGCGGTATATCTGCTCCACCCCTCTGTTGATGAAGCAAGAATACAAAAAAGGGCGCCGCGGACGAACGATCGTCCACAGCGCCCTTGCTGTATGCTACTATTATATGCACCGGGCTGCCCCGGCGCAATTGACGATTTGCAAGAAATTAACACCACGGCGGTTTTTGAATTTTGTATTGGCTGACGAAAAGCCCGGGCCGGGCAGAAAAAGAACGCTGCAGGGCCAAGGGCGCAGGCACAGGCCTCAGATTACCTGGAACAGGTAGAATTTCAGATAGGCGGTTTCCTCTACATTCCACAGGATGGGGTGGTCGGCAGCCTGCTGGCGGGCCTCGATCTGGCGCAGCTGGCGGCCGGCATCCCGGGCAGCCTCGTGCAGCATCTTCACAAACATTTCCTCGGTGGCAAAGTGGCTGCAGCTGGCCGTGGCCAGATATCCGCCCCGGGGCAGCAGCTTCATGGCCCGGTAGTTGATCTCCTTATATCCCCGCAGGGCGTTGCGGGCGGTCTTGCGGGCCTTGGTGAAGGCGGGAGGATCCAGGATGATGAAATTGTAGGGGCAGCCCTCGGTTTCCAGCCGGGGCAGCAGATCAAAGACATCGGCGGCCAAAAAGTCCATCCGGTCTTCCAGGCCATTGAGCCGGGCATTGGCCCGGGCGGTTTCCAGGGCGGTCTCGCTCACATCCACCGCCGTGACATGTTCGGCCCCGCCTAGGGCTGCGTTGAGGGCGAAGCTGCCGGTGTGGGTAAAGCAATCCAGCACCCGCCGGCCCCGGGCAAGATGGGCCACCGCCCGGCGGTTGAATTTCTGGTCCAGGAAAAAGCCGGTTTTCTGCCCGTTTTCAAAATCCACCCGGTAGAGCACCCCATTTTCCCGAATCTGGGTCCAGGTCTGGGCCGGGGTGGGGCGGCCGGGCAGGGCAAACCAGCCCTTGTACTGTTCAAGGCCCTCTTTATCCCGCAGGGCCTCATCGTTTCGCTCATACAGGCCGGAGATGGTCTGGCCGTCCTCTTCCAGGATCCGCACCAGCAGGGGGAAGATCAGGGACTTGAGCCGGTCCATTCCATAAGAGAGGGTCTGGGCCACCAGGATCTCCCCGAACCGGTCCACCGTCAGGCCCGGCAGCTGATCGGCCTCCCCGAACACCAGGCGGCAGGCCTGCAGATCTTCCTGCCCCAGCACTGCCTTGCGGTATTCCCAGGCATAGCGCAGCCGGCGCTCCCAAAAATCCGGGTCAAACCGGTCGTTGGCGTTCCGGCTCAGCAGCCGCACCCGGATCTTGCTGTGAAGGCTGAGAAAACCGGTGCCCAGATAGCGGCCCTTGCCGCTCACCACATCCACCAGGCTGCCGTTTTCGGGGGTCTGGTCGGGGGCCTGGATGATCTCGTCCTCATACACCCAGGGGTGGCCGCCCTTCAGCCAGGCTTCGCCCTTGGGGGTGACGGTGTAACGGGGATAACTGCGCTCGGTTTTCATAGCATACCTCTTCCATGCGTGTGATGATCGTCTTTTCAGTATACCGCGCCGGGGGCCGACGGGCAAGTGCCCGCCCCAAAACGGTTGCGGCAGCCACCCCAGCCTGCTACAATAAAAGTATGAAAAGAGAAGGAAAGGGGCAGACCATGAACAGGGAAGAAAAAAAGGCCTGGGCGCTGGCCTATCTGGCCATGCTCAGCTATTCGGTGCCGGTGGGCTTTGCGTTTATGGCGGTCAAGACCGGGGTGGGGCAGGGCGGCTCCCTTCAGCTGCTTACCTTCCGGTTTACATCCGCCTTTCTGGGGGCCCTGCTCCTGCAGGCGGCCGGGCGGATCCGATGGGACCGGGCAGCCCTGCCCCGGCGGGATCTGGCGATCACGGCCCTGAGCTATGTGGGCTTTCTGGGCTTTCAGGCCTTCGGGCTGCTTTACACCACCAGCATTGTCAGCGGCATCCTGTTTGCGGCGGTACCGGTGTTTGCCAGGCTGATCGGCGGGGTGGTGCTGAAAGAAAGATCCACCCGTACCCAGAACCTTTTTGCCGCCTTGTCGGTGGGGGCGGTTATGGCCATGTTCGCCATCGGCGCGGGGGATGGGCTGCGCAGCGTATCCCTGCCCGGGTTCGGCCTGCTGCTGGTATCCAGTCTGAGCTGCGCTCTCAGCAACGTGTATATGCGGCGGGTGCGGCAGAGCTGTTCTCCCCTTACCGTGAGCTATTTCTGCTGCGGCACCGGCTGCGTCATCTTCTGGGGCCTCAGCCTGGCCAGCGGAGCCCTGAAGGAGGGGCTGGGGGCTTATCTGCAGCCCCTGACCCGGCCAGGGTATCTGGCCTCGGTGCTGTATCTGGGCATCCTGTGCACCCTGGTGACCGGGGCCCTCATCACCTATGCCCTGCGTACCCTGCCGGCCATGAGCGCCACCATCTTCGGCAATTTTTCCACCGCCCTGTCGGTGGTGGCGGGGGCCCTGATTCTGCGGGAGCCTCTGTACCCCTACCAGCTGGTCTGTACCCTTCTGATCGTGATCGGCGTGTTGGGCATCAGTCTGTCCACCCCGCCGGCAAAGGCCGAAACAAAAGGAGAAGAAAATGGAAATTGAGCGCAAATGGATGGTAAAAGGCTGGCCCCAGGGCCTTGTGCCGGCGGCGGAATATGAGATGGAGCAGGGCTACCTTTCGGTGCGGCCCACGGTGCGGATCCGGAAAGAGGCAAAAACGGGCGGCGAGACCGAGTATATCCTCTGCTTTAAAGGCAAGGGCGGGCTGGCCCGGCGGGAGATCGAGACCCCCGTATCCCCGGAGCTGTTTGCCCAGCTGGGGGAGCTGATCGGTTGGCCCCTCATCCCCAAGCTGCGGTGGGATTACCCCCTGCCGGGCGGGCTGAAGCTGGAAGTGAGCCGGGTGGACGAGGGCGCACCCACCGAGTTCTGGTATGCGGAAGTGGAGTTTGAGAGCGAGGCGGCAGCCCTGAGCTGGCAGCCGGCCCAGGCGGGGCTGGAGGAGTATCTCAGGGATGAGGTGACCGGCCAGCCCGGCCAGAGCATGGGAGAATATTGGATGGAGACCCGGGGAGCGGCCAAGGGATGAGCCGCTCCCTTTTTCTCACCCTTTGGTCCCCGGCAGCATAGGATGGGGAAAAAACGGCCCCGCCCCCTCAGGCCGGGGCCAAGGGGAGAGGGGTTTGGGTATGCCATATTGGATCGCGGCCCTGGAGGCCGCAATGTTCCCGTTTTTCTGTACCTGTGCCGGGGCAGCCTCGGTGTTCCTGATGGGGCAGGGCGGCTCACCGGTGCTGCAGAGCGCGGTGGATGGGTTTGCGGGGGGCGTCATGCTGGCAGCCAGCATCTTCAGCCTGCTACTGCCGGCCATCGAGGCCAGCACCGGGCCTGCCTGGGCTGCCTGCTGCGGCGGGGTGCTGCTGGGGGCCTGGCTGCTGCTGTGCCTGGAAAAAAGGGCCGAAGAGCTCTGCGGCGGAGAGGATAAGGGCCGGCGGCTCTGGTTGGGTATCACCCTCCACAACCTGCCCGAGGGGATGGTGGTGGGCCTGGCTGCCGTCGGCGGCCAGCTGGGGGCGGCGGCCCTGGCCCTGGGCATCGGGCTGCAGAATCTGCCCGAAGGGGCGGCGGTGAGCCTGCCCCTATATAAGGCGGGCCGAAGCCGGGCCCGGGCTTTTGGGGCCGGGGTGCTCAGCGGCGCGGTGGAACCTTTGGGGGCGGTGGCGGCGGCCCTGGCGGCGGGGGCTCTGGCCGGTGCTCTGCCCTGGGCGCTGAGCATGGCGGCGGGGGCTATGATCTGCGTCTGTGCGCAGGAGCTTTTGCCCCGGTGTTCCGGCAACGCGGGTCTGGCCGGCTTTTTCGGGGGCTTTGCCCTGATGATGGCCCTGGATCTGGCCTTTTAAGAGAAAGACTAAGAGAAAAACGCGCTCTGCCTTTTGGCAAAGCGCGTTTTTTTGCGGAAACTCTCAAAGCCCCTGCTGGGCCAATAGCGCCCCCAGGTCTTCAAAGATATCCTGGGGCAGCATGGCCAGCTGGCTGCGGCGGGCGGCGCATCGGTCGGCGGCGGCCCCGTGCAGCCAGACGGCAGCCAGGGCGGCGTGGAGGGCGGGCAGGCCCTGGGCGGCCAGGGCCCCGGTCATGCCGGCCAGAATATCCCCACTGCCGCCCCGAGAAAGCCCCGGGTTGCCGGTGGTATTCTGCCACAGGCTGCCCTCCGGCCCGGCAATCAGGGTGCGGTGGCCTTTCAGGACCACCACGCAGTTCTGGTCAAGGGCAAAATCCCGGGCGATCCCTTCCCGGTCGACGTTCACCTGGGCGGCGTTCAGGCCGCACAAGCGCCCCATCTCGCCCGGGTGAGGGGTCAGGATCAGGGGCTGGCCCCCGGCCGGATGGGGCAGCGGCCCATGGCCGGCCAACAGATTCAGGGCATCCGCGTCCAGCACCACCGGGCAGCGGGCCGCGCCGATCAGCTGGGGCAGAAGCCGGCCCAGTTCCTCACCCTTGCCCAGCCCCGGCCCGGCCAGAAAGCAGGTGGCCTGGCCCAGGGCCTCCAGCAGAGGTTCCCTGTTGGCAAGGCCGATATGGCCCTCGCCGTCCTCCCGGCAGGGCAGGAGGGTACATTCCGGCAGCCGGGCCCATACCCCAGCCAGCACCTCTTCCACGCTGGCCAGCTGTACCAGGCCTGCCCCGGCCCGCAGGGCCCCCTCGGCAGCCAGGGCGGCGGCGCCCCGATAGGCCCGGCTGCCCGCCAGGCAGAGCAGCCGGCCATAACTGCCCTTGTGGGTATCCGGCAGGCGGCGGGGCAGCAGCTGCCAGACGATTTCGGCCCTCAATTCCCTGGGCATGGTGTCTTCCCTCCCCTTAAAAAGGTCGGGCGGAGCAAAAGCCGCCCCGGGCCCGGACTTTATGGTATAATACAGGCAGGATCTACATAACGGGATCCTAAAATTCAGTATAGCAAAAAAACAGGCCTTAAAAAAGGGGGAGAGGGCATGGACCCGAGACTGGAAAAACTGATCGAACAAAGCCGGAGCATTGTTTTTTTCGGGGGCGCGGGGGTGAGCACCGAGAGCGGCGTGCCGGATTTCCGCAGTGTGGACGGGCTGTACAACCAGACCTATGATTATCCGCCCGAAGTCATCCTGAGCCATGATTTCTTTGTGCAGCATACCGAAGAATTCTTCCGCTTTTACCGGGACAAGCTGATCGTGCGGGGGGCTAAGCCCAACCCGGCCCATCTGCGCCTGGCCGCCCTGGAAAAGGAGGGCAAGCTCAAGGCGGTGATCACCCAGAATATCGACGGGCTCCACCAGGCGGCGGGCAGCCGGAATGTGCTGGAACTGCACGGCAGCATCCACCGGAATTTCTGCACCCGGTGCGGCAAGAGCTATACCCTGGATCAGATCGCCCAGGGCACCGGCGTGCCCCGGTGCAGCTGCGGGGCGGTGATCAAGCCGGATGTGGTACTGTACGGCGAAGGGCTGGATCAGATGGTGCTGAGCCGGGCGGTGCGCAGCCTGCAGCAGGCCGACCTGCTGATCGTGGGCGGCACCAGCCTGTCGGTATACCCGGCGGCGGGCCTGCTGGATTATTACGGAGGCCGGGAACTGGTGCTCATCAACAAGACCGAGACCCCGGCCGACAAGCGGGCCACCCTGGTGATCCGCCGGCCCATTGGGGAGGTACTGGGCCTTTAAAAAGGGAAAAAAGGGGCGGGCCGGTTTTCCGGCCCGCCCTTTTTTGTCCCAAGCGAAGCAAGGGGGATTCAGTTGAGTACCGTGGCGGTGCGGCCAATGCCCAGCGCGGCGGAGGTGAGCTTTTTCCAGGTGTTGCAGCCGCACACCCCGTCGGCGCTGAGGCCCACGCTGCACTGGAAAGCCTTGAGAGCGCTGAGGGTGTTGGGGCCGAACTTGCCGTCCAGGGTGCGGGTGGAATAACCCAGGGCGTTCAGGGCGTCCTGCATGATCAGCACATAGACGCCGGTGGCCCCGCCGCGCAGGGTGGGATAGCCGGAGCTGCCGCCGCAGGCAGGGGTACCCAGCCGCCGGTCAAAATGGACCCAGGTGGGGGTCATGCTCAGGGGCTCCACATAGCCCCAGGCACCGGTATCCTTGGCCGCCTGCCAGATCTGCTTGCGGACAGCGGCGGTGGTGTTCTGCCCCACGTCAAAGGCCACGCCGGCATAGTGCTGGCTGGTGGCGCTGTGGCCGCCCTCCCAAATCCGCTTGAAGGCGTAGCCCACATAGATCCCCTTGCCGTACTTGCGCCGGGTCAGGTTCCAGGCTTCCATGGCGGCGGTGGTGGTCCAGAGGGTGGGGGAAGAGCTGGAACCCCGGAATTCCCGCACCCGCAGGGTGGTGCCGTAGCTGTAGGGCATGGGGTCGCTCTCGCTCAGGTTGGGGTAGGTGTAGATCTTGTTTGCGTAGGGGTCGTATACCAGGATTTTTGCCATGATGTTTGCCTCCTTTTAGGGTGAATCTGCCTTCAGCGCACGGCCTGGCGCAGGGTGTCCCAGGCGGTCTGGTCCACCACGCCGGTCTCGGAAAGCCCGTTCAGCAGCTGGAACAGGAGCACCGCGTCCCGGGTGGTCTCGTCAAAGTTGCCGTCCTGGGGCACATAGCGGTAGAAATATTCCAGGTCTGCCAGCCGGTTGAGCCATTGCTGCACCAGATATACCGGGTAGCCCATGCTGCCCAGGCTCAGGGCATAGCCGGGGTAGCCGGTGCCGTCATCCACCACGCCGCCCCTGGCCACCAGATCGGCGGCCACGGCCTCCAGGCTGAACCAGGTCAGTTCATCCACCTTGCCGGTGACCGGCAGGCCGAAGCGGGTCCGGAAACTCTTGACGCTGATGGCAAGATTGCTGCCGAAGGTGTGGGTGATGCCAAAGCTCTGCACATCCGGGTAGTAGAAGGCCACCAGTTCCAGCAGGCGGCTGATGTAATCCACATCCGCGCCCGACGCGCCCTCGCCAACCGGGCTGCCCGGGTAGGGCCGCTGCTTGACGGTGACCACCGGGCCGCTGGTGCGCAGCACCGACGCGCTGGAGTAGATGCTCTTCCAGGTGGCCGGGCCCACAATGCCATCCACCGTCAGGCCCTGCATCCGCTGCCAGGCCTCCACCGCCCGGGCCGTGGCCGGCCCAAAGATCCCGTCGATGGTCACGGCGGGCAGGCTGTTGTAAAAGGCGTGCAGGATGACCAGGTAATACTGCAGTTCCCGCACGGCGGTGCCGGTGGAGCCCTGCTTGAGCAGGCCCGGGTAATCCCCCGGCCGCAGGCTGGGGCTGAGCAGGGAGTTGGTGACCCCCAGGTATACTTCGGTGAGTTTGTTCCAGGTGGCCCGGCCCACCACGCCGTCGGCGGAAAGGCCGAAGTATTTCTGGAAGGCGATCACTGCGCTGCGGGTGCTGGGCCCAAAGATGCCGTCCACCGAAGGGGTGGGCAGGGAGGTATACAGGGTGGCGGTCATCCGCAGATAGAACTGCACCAGCTGCACGTTGGCCCCCCGATCTCCTTCCTGGATGGGGCTGCCGGGGTATTGGGTGGGCAGCCGGCCGGTGGTGTCGCTCTGGGCGCTCAGGTAGTCGGCATACAGGGCTTCCCAGGTCAGGCGGCCCACCTTGCCGTCCACCGCCAGCCCCCGCAGCTGCTGATAGGCCCGCACCGCCCGCTCGGTGGCGGGGCCGTAAATGCCGTCCACATTCACCGACAGGCTGGAATCGTACAGGGAGAGTTCCTTGAGCCAGAACTGCACCTGCTCCACCGCGCTGCCCCGGCTGCCGCTCTGCAGTACCGTGCCGCTCCATTCGCCGCCGCTGATGCTGCCCTCGGTCCGCTCGCCCTCGCTGGTCAGCTCGGCCAGGTCCGTGACGCTCACATAAATGTAGCTGATCTTGTACCAGGTGGACTTGCCCACCACCCCGTCGGCGGTGAGGTTGAACTGTTTCTGGAACTTTTTCACCACCTCGGCGGTGGAAGCGCCGAAGTAGCCGTCCACCGTGAGGGTGCCGAAGAAGGGGTAATCCTGGGCGATCCGGTTCAGCTGCCGCTGGATGATGGCCACATCGGTGCCGCTGCTGCCCACCCGCAGGGGGCTGCCGGGGTAGCTGCGGGGAATGCCGGCGATGTTCTGGGTGGTAATCAGCTCCAGGTCATTTCCATAGTAGGATTTCAGGATCTGCAGCGCCGAAAGACCCTGGTTGGCCTTGGTCACGGTGCCCCACTGGCTCATGCCCTTGCAGGTCACCGTCTTGCCGTCGCAGTACTCGGTGAAATAGGGGTTGACCGTGCCGGTCTTGCGCACATAGGTGTTGAAGATCTCCTCGGCAATCTTTTTCACCGATTCAAAGATGGTTCGCCCGTGGGTGTAGATCTGGTCATAGCTGGGGCTGCCGGTGATATCAAAACTGTAGCCCTTGCTCAGGTACCATTCGGTGTAGATTCGGTTAAGAGCCAGGCTGATCTGGGCCAGAATATTGGCCCGCAGGGCCTGTTCGGGCCAGGTGGGGTAGATTTCCCCCGAGGCCACGGTGGCAATATAGGTCACGAAGGAAACCGTCACGTTGGAGGCGTTGGCCGAGGGGGCTCCCAGGTGTACCGTGATGGTTTTGGGGATGACTACCTGGGTCAGGATCCGGCCCAGGCCCTCGGTGGCAGGGGCCACACCGCTGCCCCCCTGCCCCGAAAAGAGGGGGTGGGGCGGGATCTCCACCAGCATGGGGTCGCTGGCCATCCGGCCCAGCCCGATGGGGGCCAGTTCCAGGGGCGCCAGGGTGGTCTGGCCCCCAAAGATCTGCACCCCTTTCAGGGTGACGCTCTGCCAGCCCTCCCGGGCGGCGGTGATGTTCACCAGGGAATAGGGCTGCCGGGTGGTGTTGGTGGAGTCCAGGGAAAGGGCCGGGTCTGGGGCCTGGATCTCCAGGTCGGGGGCGTTGCCCTCCTGGTCAGTGACGAAGTTCTGGGTAAAGCCGTCCCCGGTCACCGTCACGGTCACGCCCGGCAAAGCGCTGGCCTGACGGCTGGTATAGGTTTGTATACGAAGAATGCCGGTACTCATACGCACAACTCCTTTGTTGGGATTTATCCCACTGTATTCCGGGGCGGCGTATTCCGTGCCCGTGCCTGCCGGGGCGCTTTACAGCCAATCGGGGAGGGAATTATAATAAACAGGAAAAAGCTCCCCGAGGCCCGGCTTCGGCAGGGCCAAGGGAAAAAATAAAAAATCTCCCGCCCCTTTACAAGCAGGCGGGAGTGAAAGGAAACGATCCATGTCCATGGAAGAACGCACAGCCCTCTTGCTGGGGCAAGAGGGAGTGGAAAAACTGAGGCGGGCAAAGGTGCTGCTCTTTGGCCTGGGCGGGGTAGGTGGCTATACCGCCGAAGCTCTGGCCCGGGCGGGGGTGGGCAGCCTGACCCTGGTGGATGACGACCGGGTGGGGGAGAGCAACCTGAACCGCCAGCTTCTGGCCCTGCGCTCCACCCTGGGGATGCGCAAGACCGAGGCCGCCGCCCGGCGGATCCTGGATATCAACCCGGACTGTCAGGTGCGGCAGGTGAACCTGTTTTACACCCCGGCTACGGCCGATCAGCTGCCCTTTGAGGGCTACGACTATGTGATCGACGCGGTGGATACGGTGAGCGCCAAGCTGGAGATCCTGGCCCGGGCCCAGGCGGCGGGGGTGCCGGTGATCAGCTGTATGGGTACCGGCAACAAGCTGGAGCCGGAAAAACTCTGCCTCACCACCCTGGAAAAGACCTCCGGCTGCCCCCTGGCCCGGGTGATGCGCAAGGAATGCCGGGCCAGGGGGATCCGGGATGTGAAGGTGGTCTATTCCACCGAGCCGCCCCGTCCCCTGTTCCCGGTCCGTCAATCCGGGGAAGATGCCCCGCCCCAGGAGGACCCGCCCCGCCCCGGCAAGCCCAAGACCAACGTGCCGGGCAGTGTGAGTTTTGTGCCGGGGGCGGCCGGGCTGATCCTGGCCGGGGCCGTGGTGCGGGATCTGACCGGCATCCGCTGAACTCAGCCCATCATCAGCCCCAGATAGCAAAGGTATAACCCCAGGCAGGCAAAGCCCTGCCAGCGGGCAAACCGGCGGGTGAAGAGGGGCGGCAGGAAAGCGGCAGCCAGGATCGCCAGGCAGAAGGGCAGGTCCAGCCCCAGGCACTGGCTGCCCAGGGGCAGACTGCCCCCGCCCGACAGCCAGCATACCGGCAGGATGAGGGTGGTGTCGATCAGGTTGGCCCCTAGGATGTTGCCGGCCGAAAGGGCGTTCTGCTTTTTCAGGATGGCGGTAAGGGTGGTAACCAGTTCCGGCAGGGAGGTGCCCACCGCCAGGATGGTGGCCCCCACTACGCTTTCGGGCACACCCAGACGGCCGGCCAGGCTTGCCCCGGCGTTTACCAGCAGCTGAGCCCCCGAGAGGATGCATCCGCCCCCCAGCAAAAAGAAGAGAAGATGCCCCAGGGGAAGGCCTGTTTTCTCTTCAGCGGGGCGCAGGGTGCGGCTTTTGCGGGCGGCCAGCAGGCTGCCTGCCAGAAATAGGGCCAGGCAGGCCAGCAGGACGAGGCAGCCGGCGCCGGTGAGATACCCCTGGCGCCCCAGCAGCCAGAGCGCCGCGGCGGCCCCCAGCAGCAGAAAACTTTTCAAAAAGAGATCCTTGCCGGCGGAAAGTCCGGGCAGGGCGATGAGGGCCAGGGCCAGAATCAGGCCGGTGTTGGCGGTGACGCTGCCCACCGCGTTGCCCACGGCCAGCTCGGTGCGGCCCTGCAGGCAGGCAAACAGGCTGACCAGAAGTTCCGGCAGGGTGGTAGCCAGGCTCACCAGGGTGGCCCCGATCACAAAGGGCGGTACCCGCAGGGCCCGGGCAGCAGCCACCGAGGCCTCCACAAACAGGTCGCCCCCCTTGACGACCAGCAGCAGGCCCAGCAGAAAACCGACGATTTCGGCGGTAAGTTCCATCCTTGTTCAGCTCCTTTTTGCGGCAAAAAATAAACAGGGCGCGCGGACAGTGTTTTTTCACTGCCCGCGCGCCCTGCGTTTTGTACAGACCGCGCTGTTCTTTTTGTATGCAAAAGGAGCAAAAACTATGCAAAGCCCTGCCTTTGGGGCAGTGCCTTACCGCCAGAAAACCTCCAGCGGGTCCCGGGGTACCAGCCGGCGAAACCGGACAGCCGGGTAGCCCGCCATCAGGCAGCCGCAGATCCGCATCCCGTCGGGCAGACCGATCAGCCGGGCAAAATCCGGCATATATTCCCGGGTACAGGCCAGTTTTTCCAGCTGGCCGCTCCAGCAGGTGCCCAGCCCCAGGGAGGGGGCCATCAGGGAGAGGAAGGTGAGGGAAAACTGGGCGTTCCGCTGCCAGTTGGGGTGATCCTGGGCACTCACCGCAAAAATCAGCTGGGGGCAGCCGTAAAAAAGGGCGTCAAACCCCTCCTGTTCCTGGCGGAGTACCGGGCGCAGAATGGTATCCCGGTTGGGAAAATCCGGGGGAAGGGAACGGGCGATCTGGCAGTAGAGCAGGTTTACCTGCTGTACCTTGTCGGCGCCCTCCAGCACCAAGTACCGGATGCCCTGGGTGTTCTTGGCGGTTTGGGGGTAACGCCCGGCCTCCAGAAGCTGGGTCATCAGTTCCCGGGGCACCGGCTGGGAGCGATAGCGGCGCACACTGCGGGGGGTGCGCAGAAACTCCAGCGCCTGCTGGGGTGTAGGCGGCTGGGGTGCGGGGGGACCCATGGGGGCAAGGGGATGATCCATGCAGCCGTTGGGGCAGACCGCTCCGCAGTGGCCGCACCGGTTGCAAAGATCCAGGTGAATCCGCACCCCTTCCTCCCAGCGCTCGATGGCGTTGGCCTGCAGGGAACATTCCCGGATGCATTCTCCGCAGCCGGGGCAGCGAATGGTATGTGTCATGGGCAGGTCTCCTTTTTTTGTATTCTTGTAAAAAAGGCGGGGCCGGTGAATCGGATCACCGGCCCCGCCTCAAGCGGTTCTGCCGTAAAGTTTAATAGGCCTTGCCCCAGACCACCATGGTCTTGGCGGGCCGGCCGCAGCAGGGGCACACCTCGCCCAGGTTCTCCTGCTCGAAGGGCATGCACCGGCTGGAAAGCCCGGCCTCGGTTTTCATCTTCTCCTCACAGGCCACATCGCCGCACCACATGGTCTTGATAAAGCCGCTCTTGGTGGCGCTCAGTTCCTTGACCTCGTCCAGGGTGTGGGCGGTATAGGTATGCGCCTCCCGGTTCTTGAGGGCATTCTGGTACAGGCTGTCGGCCAGCTCCTGCAGCAGGCGGGGAATGGCAGTCTCCAGTTCATCCAGGCTCACGAAGGTCTTTTCCCGGTTATCCCGGCGCACCAGCACGCACTGGTTCTTTTCCATATCCTTGGGGCCGATTTCCAGGCGCAGAGGCACGCCCTTCATCTCCCACTGGCTGAACTTCCAGCCGGGAGAGTTGTCGCTGGCGTCCAGCTTGACCCGCACAAAGGCGGACAGGCGCTGACGCAGCTCCTCGGCCTTTTCCATCACGCCGGGCTTGTGGGCGGCCACCGGCACGATCACCACCTGGTAGGGGGCAATGGCGGGAGGCAGGATCAGGCCGCTGTCGTCGCCGTGGGTCATGATCACGGCGCCGATCATACGGGTGGTCATGCCCCAGCTGGTCTGGAAGGGGTACTGGAGCTTGTTGTCCCGCCCGGCAAAGGTCACGTCATAGGCGCGGCTGAACTTGTCGCCGAAATAGTGGCTGGTGGCGCACTGCAGGCTCTTGCCGTCCTTCATCATGCCTTCGATGGTGTAGGTAGCCTCGGCGCCGGCAAATTTTTCCTTGTCGGTCTTACGGCCCTTTACCACCGGGATGCACAGATCCTTTTCGGCAAAGTCGGCGTAGCAGTTCAGCTGCTGCTCGGTCTCGGCCTCGGCCTCGGCGGCAGTCTCATGGATGGTGTGGCCCTCCTGCCACCAGAATTCCCGGCTGCGCAGGAAGGGGCGGGTGGTCTTTTCCCAACGCACCACGCTGCACCACTGGTTGTACAGCATGGGCAGCTCCCGGTAGGAATGAAGCACATGAGACCAGTGGTCGCAGAACATGGTCTCGCTGGTGGGGCGCACGGCCAGCCGCTCCTCCAAAGGCTCGGAGCCGCCCATGGTCACCCAGGCCACCTCGGGGGCAAAGCCGTTTACCAGCTCGCCCTCCTTCTTCAAAAGGCTTTCGGGGATCAGTACAGGCATGGCCACATTCTCATGGCCGGTGGCCTTGAAACGTTTATCCAGGATGGCCTGGATGTTTTCCCAGATGGCCTGGCCGTAGGGCCGCAGCACCATAAATCCCTTGACGCTGGAATAATCCACCATCTCGGCCTTCAGGCAGATGTCCGTATACCACTGGACAAAGTCTTCCTCCTGGCTGGTGATGGCCTCCACCAGTTTCTTCTTCTCTGTGTTCATGGGTCACACTCCTCGCTGTTTCACAATATCCCGGGCCTTGGCGCCCGCCGGCATCGCAATAAAAAGCCCCCGCTCCACAGGGCAGGGGACAAAATCCGCGTATGGGTCAAGATTCAGGTGTTTTCATCCACATATCGCACCACATCGCCCACGGTGTGGAAGTTTTCAACTGCCTCGTCCGGCACTTCGATGCCGAACTCATCCTCCAGGGACATGACCATATCCACCACGTCCAGGCTGTCGGCCTCAAAATCCTCCACGAAGCTGCTGTCCATGGTGATGCGGTCCTCTTCAATATCCAGCTGAGAAGCCAGAAGAGAGCGAATGCGCTCAAAAATCTCTTCCATAGGTTGAACTCTCCTTATTTTACGAACAAGTGGTAAATCGCTATACCTTTTATAGCCTATCTATCGGGGGATGTCAAGGCCTTTTCTAAAAACTTTTGGCTTGTACCCGGCGGCCTCCTTTACTATAATAGAAAGGAACTGAAAATGAATCCGAGCGCCGCCGGCGCCGGGGCATACGCCCCGCGGGGCGGCAAGAGGGAGGCTGAGAAAGTATATGAAGATGAACCGTCATTACACCGAGATGGCCCAGAGCTATCTGTTCAGCACGGTGAACAAGAAGGTGAGCGAGTTTTCCGCCGCCCATCCTGAGCGGGAGATCATCCGGCTGGGCATTGGCGATGTGACCCTGCCCCTGGCAAAGCCTGTGATCCAGGCGCTGCACCAGGCGGTGGACGAGATGGACACCGCCGAGGGCTTCCACGGCTACGGCCCCGAGCAGGGCTATCCTTTCCTGAAGGACGCCATCCGGGACTATTACGCCGAGCGGGGTATACAGGTCGCCAGCGATGAGATTTTCATCAGCGACGGCGCCAAGAGCGATCTGGCCAATATTCTGGGCCTGTTCGGCGAGGACAATACCGTCCTGGTGCCGGACCCCGTCTACCCCACCTATGTGGACGACAACATTTCGGACGGCCGCCGGGTGATCTACGCCCATGCCGGGGAGGAGAACGGTTTCCTGCCCATGCCCGACGAGAGCAAGAAGGCAGATATCATTTATATCTGCAGCCCCTCCAACCCCACCGGCGCGGTGTACACTCCTGCTCAGCTGAAGGAGTGGGTGGATTTTGCCAACGCCAACGGCTCGGTCATCCTGTTTGACGCCGCCTATGAGTGCTTTGTCACCGAGCCGGGCAAGGCCCGCAGCATCTTTGAGGTGGAGGGCGCCCGCACCTGCGCCATCGAGATCTGCTCCTTCTCCAAGATCGCCGGCTTTACCGGCACCCGCTGCGGCTATACCCTGGTGCCCATGGAGCTGGAGCGGGAGGGCATGAACCTGAACAAGACCTGGCTTCGCCGCCAGACCACCAAGTTCAACGGCGTGCCTTACATTGTACAGCGGGCCGCGGCTGCCGTCTTCACCAAGGAGGGCATGGCCGAGATCCAGCACAATCTGGACTATTACCGCCAGAATGCCCGGGTGATCGCCCAGGCTCTGGAGGAATGCGGCGTATGGTACTGCGGCGGCAAGAACAGCCCCTATATCTGGATGAAGTGCCCCGGCGGTATGGACAGCTGGACCTTCTTTGACTGGCTGCTGGAAAATGCCGGCGTGGTGGGCACCCCCGGCGCGGGCTTCGGCGCCTGCGGGGAGGGCTTCTTCCGGCTCACCGCCTTCGGCAATGCCGAAAAGACCAAAGAGGCGGCTCAGCGCATGAAGCAGGCCATCGCCTCGCTGTAAAATCAGATCACAAGGCCCTGTCGGCTGCCCCTCGCGCGGCGGCCGGCGGGGCTTTGTTGCTTTTTAGAAAGGTAGGATCAATATGAAAAAACGTGTGATTGGTATCATCGGTGTGGGCCATGTGGGTGCCCACTGCGCCTACAGTCTGGCTCTGCAGGGCCTGGCGGACGAGCTGGTCCTGGTGGATAAAAACCAGGAGAAGCTGAAGAGCGAAGTGCAGGACCTGCGGGACGCGGTGCTGTACCTGCCCCATCGGGTAGAGGTGCGCAGCGCCGAATATGACCAGCTGGCCGACTGCGATATCCTGGTGAACAGTGTGGGGGATATCACCCTGCTGACCACCCATGACCGGCTGACCGAGATGAATTTCACCATCGCCCAGGTGAACGACTATATCCCCAAGGTGATGGCCGGCGGCTTTAACGGCATCATCATCAACATCACCAACCCCTGCGACATCGTCACCCGGCAGATTGCCAAGCTCAGCGGCCTGCCCAAGGGCCGGGTGTTCGGCACCGGTACCGGGCTGGATACCTCCCGCCTGGTCTCTGCCCTCTCCCAGCAGACCGGGGTGGACCACAAGTCCATCACCGCCTATATGATGGGCGAGCACGGCGCCAGCCAGATGGTGCCCTGGAGCATGACCAACTTCGGCGGCGCGCCGCTGGACGGGTTGGCCCGGAAGGACGAGCGGTACCGCTTTGACCGGGAAGAGATGAAAAAGACCGCCATCGGCGGCGGCTGGGTCACCTATGTGGGCAAGGGCTGCACCGAGTACGGCATCTGTTCCACCCTGGCCCGGGATGTGGCTGCGGTGCTCCACGACGAAAAGCGGATCATGGCTGCCAGCAGTGAGCTGTGCGGCGAGTACGGGGAGGAAGGCCTGTTTGCGGGCGTGCCCTGCCTGATCGGCAAGGACGGCGTGGAACAGGTGGTGGAAGTGCCTATGAACGAGGCCGAAAAAGCCGAGTTCCACAGCTGCTGCGAGGCCATCCGGGAGAATATGCGGCATATCCTGCCTCAGGATAAGCTGCCCTGCGACCGGTAAGGAATGAAAAACAAAAAGGAGGGCGGGGACGCTTTGGCGTCCCCGCCCTCCTTTTTTCTGTATCGGTTCAGTTTTCGCACAGCTCCAAAAAGCTTTTCAGCAGGGCCAGCCCCACCGGGCCGCTCTTTTCCGGGTGGAACTGAAAGCCGATCACCCGGCCTTTCTGGGCGGCGGCGCAGACCCGCCGCCCGCCGTAGGCCGTATCCGCCAGGCGGTACTGGGGCCCGGCGGGTTTTGCCTCATAGCCATGGACGAAATAGCACTCCTGGCCGGGCTGGATGGCGCCCAGAACCGTGCCGGCGAAATCCTGTCCCGGCCGGGCCAGGGCGCCATCCTGGGGCACCAGCAGCGGGTCCCAGCTGATATGGGGCACCCGCTGGGGCCTGCCCTCTGCGTCCCGGTCGGGGATGCGCACCACCCGCCCGGGAATCAGCCCCAGACCCTGGTGCAGCCCGAATTCCTCGCTCTCCTCAAACAGCATCTGCATACCCAGGCAGATGCCCAGAAGGGGAGTGCCTTGGGCGCATTTTTCCCGCAGCACCGGGATAAGGCCCAGCTTTTCCAGCCCGGCCATCCCATCCCGGAAAGCCCCCACACCGGGCAGTACCAAGGCCCCGGACTGGCGGATCTGGTCCGCCTGGCCGGTGATCTCCACCTGGGCACCCAGATGGGTGAGGGCCCGCTCCACACTCAGCAGATTGGAAAGCCCGTAATCAATGACCGTTACCTTCATGCCCGCACCTCCAGTCCGCCGGCCCGCAGCTCCGCCTTAAGGCGGGGCACATCGGTCTTGTTGTAGTGGAGGATGGCGGCAGCGGCCAGGGCCGAAGCGCCGGCCTGGGCGCCGGCGATCAGGTCGGCGGCCTTGCCCGCGCCCCCGCCACAGATGACTGGCACATTCACCGCGCTGGTCACGGCCCGGATCAGGTCCAGGTCCATCCCTTGCTGCAGCCCCTCGCAGTCCACACTGGTGAGCAGGATCTCGCCGGCCCCCAGTTCCACGCCCCTTTTGGCCCATTCCACCACATCCAGCCCGGAGTGCTGGCGGCCGTTGTCATAATAGGCTTCCCAGCAGCCGGCCCGGTCCCGGCTCTTTTTGGCCTGGATGGAGAGCACCATACACTGGCTGCCAAAACTTTCAGCCACCCGGGTGATGAGGGTGGGATCCTTGATGGCGGCGGTGTTGATGGCGGCCTTGTCGGCCCCCATGCTCAGGATGTGGCGCACATCCTCCACACTGCGCAGACCACCTCCCACCGTCACCGGAATGAACACGTCGCTGCAGGTGCGCCGGACGATCTCGCTCAGGTTGTTTCGGCCGTACAGGCTGGCCACAATGTCGATATACAGCAATTCGTCAATGCCCTGCTCATAATACCGGCAGGCAAATTCGTGAGGGTCACCCAGTTTGCGCAGCCCTTCCAGCTGGATGCCCTTGACCAGATTTTCCCCCTTCACGTCCAGCCGGGCGATCAGGCGGACCTTTTTCTTTGCTTCCATGGCTCCTCCTTACCGGTCGTGGCGGGAGCCCTTGGGGTCTCCCCACAGCACCTCGCTGTCCCCTTCATAGGGGGTGTGGCGCAGTTTCCAGAGCCCGTCCTCCCATTTCCACAGATGGGGCGAACGGAACCGGTCGGCCAGATGCATAAAATACTCCCGGTCCATGGTGGGCTGTTCAAAGCACTTGCTGGCCTGGGGAAAATGGGCCTCGTCGATGCTCAGGTATTCCATGATCTCCTTTTCAAAGCGGTCGGGGTATTCCCCGTCGAACTTTTTGCACAGGGCCCTGCCTTCTTCCAGGGTGATCTCCCCGTTGCGGATCTCCTGGGCGGCGTCGTAAGTGGTGCGGCCGATGCCGTATTTTATATAGGTAGTGTAATAGAAGAAGTCATCGATCTTGTCATCGATGGAGTTGTATTTGGAATAGGTGCCCTGGGTGCGCTCGGGGCTGGGGCGGAATCCGCCATGCTCCACTGCGTAGTAATAGGCGCCCTGGGGGTGCCATTTTTCGTAGTAGCCCAGGTAGCGCACCTGAATGTGATTCTTCTCCAGGTCGCTGGTCTCCCCGGGCAGATAGATGGCCAGGTCGGCCTTGTCTATGCCAAAATCCTCTTCCAGCTGGCGCAGGCTCACCCCGCCCAGATAGATGTGGTCATAGTCGTTCACCGCAAAGAAATGCTCGTCCCGCAAGGCCGAGTTGTTGTCGGCAATGGGGTTGCCGAATTCGGCCTCGTTCTCCCCGTAAAAGACCAGGGGAATGCCGAACTTGGCTGCCATCTTGGGGGCCAGCTGCTTCTGGCCCAGGATGAAGGGCTGAAAGGGGTGGAACAGATTCTCGGTGGCCAGCCGGGTGAGCAGCCGGTGGGTCTGGCCGTTGGGGGTACACAGGTAGTTGTCAAAGCCGGCGTGGATCCAGGCCTGCATGTTCTGCCAGCCCCAGGGGGTGTAGATATGGGGGGCCCAGGTCACGGTGAGGGGGTGCATCCCGTATTTATATTTGAGCAGATGGGCGGCATAAAAGCTGTCTTTGCCGCCGGAGCCGGGCACCAGGCAGTCGTAGCTGCCGTCGGTCTTGCGGTATTCGTCGCACAGCTCCCGCAGCTCTTTTTCCCGCAGAGCCCAGTCGATGGTGTGGTTTTCCTTGTTGTGGCAGGCGTGGCAGGCATCGCAGACCCCGTCTTCCTGGATCACCATGGTCTTTTTCTTGCGGTGGATGGTGTGCTCAAATTCATAACAGCTGTTGGGTTTCTGGTTGGACATGACGCATTCCTTGCAGAACTGCACCTTCTGGGGCAGGCCATACCAGGCCTGCTGCTTTTCTTCCGGCAGGTCGGGGGCATACAGGGAATAGTCGATGTCCTGATAGCGCGGTAACGGTTCCATATTTCTTCCTCGTCTTTCTTTTCAGGATGAAAAAGGCCCTTTACCTTATATAAGGCGTGGGAACCTTCTGCCCGATCGGGCAAAAAACAAGGGCGCAGGGGCAGCATGATTTCTCATGCGGCCCTCTGCGCCCTTGCAGGTTGACAGGATTATAGCACCATCACCGGTCAGATGCAAGAAAACAGGGCTTCTTTTGTCACCCTGACAAAAAATCTTGCTTTGCCAAATAAAAAATTATGTTTATTGCGGCGGGGGCAATTTTGCGGGCATAGTAAACAGGAGGTTGTGTGCAGGCATGTGGGCGGGGCCCGGTTGATTTCGCACCGGGAAGGGTGTACAATGCGGATGAAATAAGTGAACGGCCCGGCGCTGTGCCTTGTTCAGCAGACAGTGCCGGGCTGAATTTTTTTGAACGGATCTTGATACAAAACAGATCGGGGAGTATATGAAAAGAAAACTCGAAATACCGGGGCCAAAGCAGCTTTTGACTGCGGCGGCGCTGGTGCTGGCCCTGCTGCTTATTTTTTGGGGAGCCCGCCCAAAGGATTATTATAAGTATGAAAGCAGCGAGCCCCGCTATGTAGAGGGCTATGAACAAGCCGCCGACAAGAGCGAATTTACAGGGCAGATGATTGCCGAAGGTTTTGAGATGAACGGCCTGTACCCGGGCGAATATCAGTTTACGCTGGAGTATGAAAGCAGCGGCTCGGGGAATACCTTTGAGATACTGGACCAGTACAGCTGGCAGGTATTGGCTCAAGGGGAGTACGACCCTGAGAGCAGCAGCATGACCGTTTCGGCGCAGATCGGCCGGCGCATTACCTGTGTGGTGGTGCGCAGTTATCTGGAACAGGGAGAACTGACCCTGAAAAGCTGTGAAGCCGTATCTCTTGAGCCCGTCTACACGGATGCCTGGTGGGCGCTGGTGCTGGCCTTGGTTCTGGCGGCTGCTTTCTGGGCGACGCTGAAAAAATTCCGGCAGGGAAACCGGGAACCCCTGGTTTTGCTGGGAGCTTCAGTGCTGGTCAGCCTGCCCCTTTTGACCGAACACCTGCAGAGGGGCCATGATCTGGACTTCCACCTTACCCGAATCGACGGGATCGCCCAGGCACTGCTGGGCGGTCAGTTCCCGGTGCGGCTCAATCCGGATTTTCTGTATGGCGGGGGATATCTCTCGCCGGTGATGTATCCGGAACTGTTCCTGTATATTCCGGGGGTGCTTTGCGCCCTGGGGGCCTCGGTGCTGTTTGCCTTTAAGGTGTTCTGCGCCCTGATCCATATCACCACTGCTTTTGTGGGCTATGGGGCGGCCAGGCAGATGCTTGGCCGGGAGAAGGCCCTGTATTTTGCCTTGTTTTATCTGCTCAATCCCTACCGGCTGGGGGATGTGTATGTGCGCGCGGCCATGGGCGAAGCGCTGGCCATGATCTTCCTGCCTCCGGTGGTGTTGGGATTGTGGCAGCTGTTCCAGCAGGACTATAAAAAGGGCTTCTTTACAGCCTGTCTGGGAATCACCGGGGTCTTTCAATCCCACATGATCACCACCCTGCTGGTGGTGGTTTTCGGGGCCGGGTATGCCCTGGCGGTTTTGATCGGCAGCAGGGGAGGATTGCTGAAACAGGGCAAGCGGATTCTGACCTTGTGCGGTTCGGCGGCAGCCACCCTGGCGCTGAACCTGTGGTTCTTGGTGCCCTTTTTGTACTATTCCGGCTGGGACCTGAAAATTTACCAGGAAAGGCTGGATGTGGGTTCTGCCTCGGTCTATCTGTTCCAGGCCTTTGTGGATTACTATTCCACCGGTTTCGAGCATGGAACCACCACCACCACCGGAGAAGTTGTGGTTTCCATGGGGATGGCCGTCCTGATCGGGCTGGCGCTTTACCTGTTCTGCCTGGCCCAAAAGCCCGGCGAAGAAGAGGACCCGGATCTGCGCACCAAGGCCCTGGCGGCCTTCTGGATAGGGAGCATCGCCCTGTTCATGGCGTCGGATCTTTTTCCCTGGCAGCAGATCCAGCAGATCCCGGCGCTGGATGCCCTTGCCTCCAAGCTGCAGTTTGCCTGGCGCTGCCTGATCGTTTCCAGTGTGATGTACACGCTGGTGCTGGCCGTGGTCTTCCAGCAGCTGAAACAGAAAAAGAGCATGGCGGCAACGGTGCTGGTGGTCTTTTCCCTGCTGGGGGTCTCCATGATCGGCAGTGGGTATCTGTATGAAAATGCATGTACTTTGGAGACAAAGTCGGATACATGGAATCACAACACCCTGTACGGCGGGCAGTATATCCTGTCTGAGAATGACGCGGTTGCGCTTTCCAACCGCCTGAAAGAGGGCCAGGTGAATGCCCTGGGGCAGGCCCAGGTGACAGAAAGCAAAAGAGAAAATCTCAAGGTCACCTTCACCTACCAGAATACAAGCGGCCAGCCGGCGGAATTTGAGGTGCCCCTGTACTATTATGGGATGCACCGCGCTTTCCTGGAGGATGGCACCTCCCTGCCTGTTTTTCGGTCAGAAGATACCGGCCTGATCTGCGTGACTGTCCCGGCGGAACAGGAGAGCGGCACGGTCACGGTGGTATATGCCGAGCGGCGGCTTTTCCGGTTGGCGGAAGTGGTCAGCCTGGCTGCTGCCCTGGGGCTGGCAGGCTGCTTTTGGTATGACAGAAAGCGCAGGCCTGCCTTGGCAGAATAAAAGCATTCCATAAAGCGAAAGCCGCAGGAGGGCAGGCCCCACAGGCCTGCCCTTTGCTTGTGCCGAAAGCAGGACACTTGACAATAATACGAATTCGGACTATAATATAAAATATAAAATACGAATTCGTATTAAATTCCTTTGGGAGGGGATAACCGCTTGCATCGGGAACAGATCCGCCGGGTGATGATCGGCGTGAATATCATTGAAGGAAGCTATGACGAGATCGCCCGCCGCCTGGGCATCAAGGAAAATCTGCTGGTGCTGCTGTACGCGCTGGATGACGGCAGGGCCCATTCCCAGGTGGAGATCAGCCGCAACTGGATGATGCCCAAAACCACCCTGAACACCATTGTGCGGGAATGTGTGGAAAAAGGGCTGGTGGAACTGGAGCATCAGCCCCATACCCGGGAAAAATATCTGCGGCTCACCCCCGAGGGCCAGGCTTATGGGCAGAAGATCCTGCCGCTGGTTTATGAAGCGGAGGAGCGGGCCTACCGGGCGGTGCTGCAGGGGGCAGAAGGGGAATTTGTGGAGGGCTTTGAGGCCTTTGCCCAGGCCCTGTGCAGGGAGATGACCCCGCCCCCCGGAAAGACGAAATGAGGAAAGAGAGGTTTTATTTTGTTTTCATTGGGCATAAAAGCGTCCAACTGCCTGCTGGTGGCGGGCAGCAGCGCCTTTTTGGCCTTTGGACTGTATAACGTGCATTCCCTGTCCGGCGTTACGGAGGGGGGCGTGTTGGGCATGACCCTGCTGCTGGAACATCTGTTTTCCATCTCCCCGTCGGTGTCCGGTTTTGTGATGAATGCCCTGTGCTACCTGGCCGGCTGGAAGCTGCTGGGGCGGAGTTTCTTGGCCTATTCCGCCCTATCGTCCCTGAGCTTTTCGGCCGCTTACGGTGTGTTTGAGCGCTTTGACCCGCTCTGGCCCCAGCTTGCTCAGATGCCTTTGGCGGCTTCGGTGCTGGGGGCCCTGTTCGTGGGCCTGGGGGCCGGCGTCTGTGTGCGGTGCGGGGGCGCCACCGGCGGTGACGATGCCCTGGCCATGAGCATCCATGCGGCCAGCGGGGTGGGGGTGGAGAAAATCTACCTGATCTCGGACCTGCTGGTGCTGGCCCTTTCCCTGAGTTATATTCCCCTGGAACGCATCGGCTATTCGGTGCTCACCGTGGTCATCTCCGGCCAGGTGATCGGCCTGGTGCAGAAAATCCCCCTGCCAAAGCACTGCCGTAAGCTGCCCTCCTGACAGATAAAAAAGCCCTGTGCCATTGGCACAGGGCTTTTTGCTGTATAGGGGGAAAACTTAGTCCACCACAATGCTTTCGCCGGTCATCTCGGCAGGCTGGGGCAGGCCCATCAGCTTGAGCATGGTGGGGGCGATATCCGCCAGCACCCCGCCGGTGCGCAGCTTCACATCGCCGCAGCCGGCCACCAGGAAGGGCACCGGATTGGTGGTGTGGGCGGTGAAGGGGTCTACCCCGTCATCGGCCAGCATCTTATCGGCGTTGCCGTGGTCGGCGGTGAGCAGTACCTTGCCGCCCGCCTTCAGCACCGCGTCGATCACCCGGCCCACGCATTCATCCACCGCTTCCACTGCCTTGACGGCAGCCTCAAACACGCCGGTATGGCCCACCATGTCGCAGTTGGCGAAATTCAGGATGATCACGTCATATTTGCCGCTCTCGATCCGCTTGACGCATTCGTCCGCCACCGGGTAGGCGCTCATCTCAGGCTGCAGGTCATAGGTGGCCACCTTGGGGCTGGGGATGACGCAGCGGTCCTCGCCCGCAAAGGGCTCTTCCCGGCCGCCGTTGAAGAAGAAGGTCACATGGGCGTACTTCTCGGTCTCGGCAATCCGCAGCTGGGTCAGGCCTTTGTCGGCCAGATACTCGCCCAGCACGTTGGTGAGCTCCTCGGGGGGATAGGCCACCTCCACATTGGGCATGGTGACATCGTACTGGGTCATGCAGACGTAGTGGACGGGCAGCCGGCCAAAGCGGCGCTCAAAACCGGTGAACTCATCATCCACAAAGGTGCGGGTGATCTCCCGGGCCCGGTCGGGGCGGAAGTTGGTGAAGATCACCGTATCCCCGGCCTGCACCGGCCGGGTACCCCGGATCACGCAGGGCTCCACAAACTCGTCGGTCACCTCACGGGCATAGCTGTCCCGGATGGCCTCGTCGGCGCTGTCTGCCTGGCGGCCCTCGCCGTACACAAAGGCGGCATAGGCCTTTTCCACCCGATCCCACCGGTTATCCCGGTCCATGGCGTAGTAGCGGCCCACCACGCTGGCGATCTTGCCCACGCCCAGCTGGGCCAGCTTTTCTTCCAGCTGCGCCAGGAACTCCTGGCCGGAATGGGGGTCGGTATCCCGGCCGTCCATGATGCAGTGGATATAGATCTCCTTGGCGCCCAGGGCCTTGGCGGTATCCAGCAGGCCAAAGAGATGGTCGGAGTGGCTGTGCACGCCGCCGGTGCCGGTCAGGCCGATCATATGGATGGCCTTGCCGGCCTCGATGGCCGCCTTCATGTTGTTCACCAGCACCGGGTTCTGGGCCATCTTGCCGTCCCGGATGCTCTTGGTGATGAGGGTGAGCTGCTGGTAGACGATGCGGCCGGCGCCAATGTTGGTGTGGCCCACCTCGCTGTTGCCCATCTGGCCGTCGGGCAGGCCCACATCCATGCCGGAAGCTCCGATGGTGGTGTAGGGATACTGGGCAAACAGACGGTCCAGGTTGGGGGTGCGGGCTGCCACAATGGCGTTGCCCTTGGTCTGCTCAGGCACCCAGCCAAAGCCGTCCATGATGCAGAGCAGTACAGGTTTTTTCTCAGACATAAACACTGTCTCCTATCACTTTATCAAATGCGTTGAGAAAAGGCAGGGGGAAACAGCCCCCCCGCCGGAAACTCAGCCCTTGGAGGCGGCCTCCACGATCACGCTGAACTGGTCAGCCTTCAGGGAAGCGCCGCCGATCAGGCCGCCGTCCACATCCGGCTGGGCCAGCAGCTCGGCGCAGTTGCCGGGGTTCATGCTGCCGCCGTACTGGATGGAGATGCCCTTGGCAGCCTCCTCGCCGTACAATTCGCCCACTACCTTGCGGATGGCGGCGCAGACCTCCTGAGCCTGGGCGCTGGTGGCGGTGCGGCCGGTGCCGATAGCCCAAACCGGCTCATAGGCGATGATCACATTGGCCAGCTGCTCGGCGCTCACGCCCAGCAGAGCAATCTTGGTCTGGCTGCGCACCAACTCTTCGGTGATGCCCTGTTCCCGCTGGGTCAGGTTCTCGCCCACGCAGATGATCACCTTCAGCCCGGCGGCCAGAGCGGCCAGGGTGCGCTTGTTCACGGTCTCATCGGTCTCGGCGAAGTACTGACGACGCTCGGAATGGCCGGTGATCACATATTCCACGCCCAGGTCGGTGAGCATGTCGGCGCTGATCTCGCCGGTGAAAGCGCCGCTCTTTTCAAAATGCACATTCTCGGCGCCCACATGGATGTTGGTGCCGCGGCATTTTTCCACCGCGGTGGCCAGGCTGGTGAAGGGGGTGCAGATGACCACTTCGCAGTCGGCCCCCTGCACGGCGGGGATGAGCTGATCGATCAGGGCGGCGGCCTCGGTGGCGGTCTTGTTCATTTTCCAGTTGCCGGCAATGACGGCCTTGCGGTTGCGCTTATCCATAGTATTTCCTCTCTTTTTCTGTTTTTGATGGGATGGTGGGGATTTCCGGCGCGCCAAAAGGGCGGGCCGCAGACAGAAAGGGGCGCGGCGGCGCAGGCCGCCGCGCCCCTTGAAAACAAAGTTTGCGCCTCAGCTGTTCTGAATGCAGGCGATACCGGGCAGTTCCTTGCCCTCCAGGTACTCCAGGCTGGCGCCGCCGCCGGTGGAGATATGGGTCATCTTGTCGCCCAGACCCATCTGCTGCACGGCTGCCGCCGAGTCGCCGCCGCCGATCACGGTGGTGGCCTCCGATTCGGCCATGGCCTTGGCCACCGCCAGGGTGCCCGCCGCCAGGGTGGGGTTTTCAAACACGCCCATGGGGCCGTTCCACACCACGGTGCGGCTTTCCTTCACGGCCTTGGCAAACAGGGCCGCGCTCTCGGGCCCGATGTCGCAGCCCTCTTTATCGGCGGGGATCTGGTTCACCGGCACGGTGACGGTTTCCACCGGGGCATCAATGGGGTCGGGGAAGGCAGAAACACAGACGGTGTCCACCGGCAGAAGCAGCTTGACCCCGTTCTTCTCGGCCTTGGCCATCATCTCTTTGCAGTAGCCGATCTTTTCCTCGTCCACCAGGCTCTTGCCGATCTCGCAGCCCTGGGCCTTCAGGAAGGTGTAGGCCATGCCGCCGCCGATGATGAGGGTATCCACCTTTTCCAGCAGGTTGGAGATAACGTTCAGCTTGTCGGCCACCTTGGCGCCGCCCAGAATGGCGGTGAAGGGCCGCTGGGGATCGTTCACCGCATTGCCCAGGTAACGGATCTCCTTTTCCATCAGGTAACCCACGGCAGTGTCGGAGATGTAGTCGGTGACACCGGCAGTGGAGCAATGGGCGCGGTGGCAGCTGCCGAAGGCGTCATCCACATAGGCCTCGGCCAGGCTGGCCAGATCCTTGCTGAAAGCGGGGTCGTTTTTGGTCTCTTCCTTGCGGAAGCGGGTGTTCTGCAGCAGCATGACCTGGCCGTCCTGCAGGCCTGCGGCCAGGGCTCGGGCCTGCTCGCCCACCACCGCATCGTCATCGGCAAAGGCAACCGGCTGCCCCAGCAGCTCAGAGAGGCGCTGGGCCACAGGGGCCAGGCTGAACTTGGCCTCGGGGCCGTTCTTGGGCTTGCCCAGATGGCTGCACAGGATGACCCGGGCGCCGTCCTTCACCAGCTTCTGAATGGTGGGCAGGGCCGCGCGGATGCGGTTGTCATTGGTAATGACGCCCTCTTTCATGGGAACATTGAAATCACAGCGCACCAGGACCCGCTTGCCCTGGTAATTCTGGTCGTCCACGGTCTTTTTGCCTAAACCCATAGTGAATTGCCTCCCTTTTTTCTCTAAACGGCAGGGCCCGGCAGTCCCGGGCCTCTTGTGCCAGTTTGTCCATACTGACCTTATTATAAACGAAGTGGTAACAAGAAACAAGCCGACGGTGATAATTTTTTAACAGCCTTTTGGGGGCGGAATTTGGCAAAATGAACAAAGCCGCCGGGCCAGAACGGCCGGGCGGCTTTTAGGAAGGCGGAGGGGAAGGGAGCTGTCGGCTCTCTTGGAGCCCGTCGGGCTCTGCTTCCCGGGGAGAAGGTTCGGGGGAAGGCTCCGTCTGATCCGCTCCCTCGGGGGCCGGCCGGGGATCCGGCAAAGAGGGCTGGGGGGGCTGGTGGGAAAGCTCGGCCAGGGATTCCAGCCCCGGGGCAAGAGTGCTCCGGGCGTCGCCCCAGATGTCGGTGAGGGTCTTTTCCTCCAGACTCAGGTTCACCTCCATATAGTCCTCGCCGGCCCGACTGCGGGCCGCGGCAAAGGTCTCCTCATAGAGCGGGGGCGTGGAGGCGGCCTCCGGTTCCGCCTCCTCCACCGGATCGCCCCGGTAATTGATGCCCTTGCGGGCCAGGCGCTCGTCCATCCATTCCCGGCCCAGGGTGTACAGGGTGGCAAATACCGGCACACCCAGGATCATGCCGGGTACTCCGGCCACCCGGCCGCCCGCCAGAATAGCCACCAGCACCCAGAAGGTTTTCAGGCCGGTGGCATCCCCCAGGATGAGGGGGGAGAGGATCTTGCTGTCCGCCTGCTGCAGCACCAGCAGGATCACCGCAAATACAAGGGCCTTGAAAGGGTTCAGCACCAGCAGGATCAGGCAGCAGAAGATGCCCGCCGCCAGGGGGCCCAGTACCGGCACAATATTGCCCAGCCCCACCACCAGGCTCATCAGAGAGGCATAGGGGATGCTCGCCAGGGAGGAGATGAGCAGGCAGAAAAACCAGATTACCATGCTTTCCAGGATCTTGCCGCCGATAAAGCCCCGCAGCATCCGGGCAGCGGTGCCGCAGACATGGAAGATCCGCCGGGCCAGGGCAGGAGGGCAGAGGGCCCACACCGTCTTTTTGCACTGGCGGAACAGGGTGTTTTTGCTGAACAGCAGATAGACGGCCAGGATCAGGCCGGTGAAGAAGTCCACCAGTTCCCCGGCCAGGCTGCGGCCGTAACTGAGGAGCAGGGGCAGGTTATCCAGCGCCCACTCCAGGGCCCGGTCCATAAAACTCACATAGGTGCCCATGAAATCCAGAATGGGGGAGGCGTCAAAACCATAGTTGGCCTGGGCCCAGCCCAGCAGTTCCTGCAGCTGGGAAAAATAAAAGGGGACACTGGCCACCAAGGCGGCCAGGCTCTTGAAAAGCCGGGGCAGCCCCAGCCCCAGCATGGCCCCGCATACGATCAGAAAGAAAAGAAAGGCCAGCCATACCGCCGCCCGGTGGGAAAGGCACCGGGCCTCCAGCCAGCGGGCCAGCGGGTCGATCAGATAAGCCAGGGCCAGCCCGATGAGGATGGGGTGAAATACATCTCCCACCCTGCCCAGCAGCCGGAAGCAGAGATCCAGATGGGAGAGGGCCACAAAGAAGAATACGCCCCAGAGCACCACCAGCAGTTTGGAGGCGGTATGCCCCCGTATGACCCAAAAACGCCGCTTCACGGGGATGCCCCCCTCCTTTCTGCCCGGGCCGGGTTCCTCCGTTTCGGCGGGCCCCGGCGGGATGCGACAAATTCTGATACCATTATATCAGAAGGCGAGGGCAGATGGCAGGGGGAAAAGAGGCCGGGCCGGAAAAAATTCACCCGGGCCCCAAAAAAGAGGCACCCCGGCCGGAGGGAAAAAGGCGCCGGGGATGCCCGGTTTCGATTGACGGGGAAAAACGGGCAGAGTATACTTAATTTGAAACAAAACCACGCCGCTTTTCGGCGTTTCTCTCAAAAACAGGAGGAAGAAAGATGGATAACGCTGTTTTGCAGAATATGCGCCAGCGCCGCAGCTGCCGCGCCTACCAGGATCGTCAGATCAGCCTGGAAGAGATGGAGACCGTGATCGAGGCCGGGGCCTGGGCGCCCAGCGGTATGGGCCGCCAGCCGGTACTGTTTGTGGCCGTGCAGGACAAGGCCACCCGGGATACCCTCAGCCGCCTGAACGCCCATTTCCTGGGCAAGCCGGATATGGACCCCTTCTATGGTGCCCCCACCGTGGTGGTGGTGCTGGTAAAGGCCGATATTCCCACTGCGGTGGAGGATGGCAGCCTGGCCATGGGCAATATGATGAACGCGGCCGCCAGCCTGGGGCTGGGCAGCTGCTGGATCCACCGGGCCCGGGAAGTGTTTGAGAGCGAAGAGGGCAAGCGCCTGCTGGCCAGTTGGGGCCTGGAAGGCGAGTACAGAGGGATCGGGCACTGCATTCTGGGCTATCCGGCAGAGCAGCCGGCAGAAGGCGCCCCCCGCAAGGACGGGCGGCTGCTGGAAGTATTGTAAGTGAGCCCCGGCCGCAGCCGCTGCAAAAGGGCGGCCGCGGCCTTTGCTTTCAAGGGAAGATGACCGCCGGCCTTGGCCGGGACAGGGAGGAAAGAGATGACTCATAAGCAGCAGATTCACGCGTTGTACCAGCAGATCGCCCAGGCCCTGGCGGACCGGGGCTTTCTGCGCCAGGCGGGCCTTTCCAAGGGCGCGCTGGAAACCGCCCTGCGCCGGGAAGAGTGGGAAAAGGCTCTTTCCGGCCTGTGGCCCCTTGCCGGCCGGGCCGATTGCGCCGCCATCCTGGAACTCTGCCGCCCCGCCATGGAGCGGCTGGCCCCGGAGCCGGAGTGCGGCTGGATGGAGGGCGCCTACCACCTGGTGCGCTATACCATGTTCGGCCAGAAGGAATATATGCACCCCCTGGAAAAAAGCCGGCCGGCCCTGTATTTTTACCTGAAGGTGCTCCAGTTCTTCCTGGACGCCGAGCGCCAGCAGCAGCCCTTCGACCCCATGGTGGATCTTGAATTCCTGAAGGATGACGAGGCGCTCCGGTACCCCAACGGCCGGGCCTACCTGCGCTTCAAGGCCGCCTGGCGGAGCCAGTATATCTATGAGATGCTCCGCCTGGGCGAGCTGGTTACCCCCTTCCGCACCCTGGAGCATATCGCCGGGGTGCACTATGTGGCGGTGGCGGTGGCCCGGGGAATGCTGGCCGCGGGCCTGCCCCTGGACCTGGCCCTCACCAGCGGTTCCAGCGCAGGGCATGATCTGGGCAAATTCGGCTGCCGGCCCGGCGAGCGGGTGCCCTACCTGCACTATTACTATACCGACCAGTGGTTCCACCAGCTGAATCTGGATGAGTTCGGCCATATTGCCGCCAACCATTCCACCTGGGACCTGGAGCTGGAAAACCTCTCGGCCGAGAACCTCTGCCTGATCTATGCGGATTTCCGGGTCAAGCAGGAGCGGGATGAGAATGGCCGGGAGATCGCACGCATCTATTCCCTGCGAGATTCTTTCGATGTCATCCTCTCCAAACTGGACAATGTGGACGACGCCAAGCTGCGCCGATATAAATTTGTCTATTCCCGCCTGGAAGACTTCGAGGGGTATATGCGCGCGCTGGGGGTGGATGTGGATCTGACCGGCCAGCCCCAGAAGCCTGCGGTGCTGCCGGATATTGCCCTGCGCAGTGCCGAGGACACCCTCAAGAGCCTGGCCTATATGGGCATCGACCACAACATCCGGGTCATGCATACCCTTTCCACCGAGCGGCAGTTCGGCAACCTGCTGGAAGCCGCCCGCAGTGAGAAGAACTGGAAGCATATCCGGGCCTATCTGACGGTTTTCCAGGAGTATTCCACCTATCTGAGCTTTGCCCAGAAAAAGCAGACCCTGGGCTTTTTGTACGAGCTGCTCATGCACCGGGAGGGCGATATCCGCCGGTACGCCGCGGTGCTGGTGGGCCAGGTGATCGCCGAATACGATGCCGGCTACCGCAAGGAGCACCCTGCCCACACCCGGGACCGGGATGAGGTGGACGCAGTGGCCTTGTGGAACCAGACCCTGGACGTGATCACCCAGCCCGACCACAAGCTCACCGCCCGGCACAAGAGCTGGCTGGGCTATACCCTCAAGATCGTGGTGGCCTCCCTCTTTGGCCGCGCGGGCGAGGCGGACGCAAAAATCTTCTATAAGGAACTGCTCAAGAGGTACGAAGCCTGGCAGGAAGATGAGGATACCGCCTTTGCCCTGCTGGATGCTTTGTATGACCTGCCCATGGAACTGGCCGAGGAGGAAGACTTAAAGCGGCTGGTACACTTTGCCAGCGGCTATTTCGGGGATTCCCGCCTCCGGCTGCGGATTGCGGCGGCCCGGTATTTTAAGATCCTCACCGCCGCCCTGCCCAAGGACCACCCGGCCCTGGAAGGGGTGGAGGAGCTGGCCCGGCAGATGCCGGTGGAAAACGACATCACCACCCTGTTTTTGCAGTACCGCATCCTGAACAACCTGGGCTGCGATACCGCCGGGCAGCAGGAGATCCTTTACGGCACCGATGTGGTGAGTGAGATCTTCCTGGATAACCTGAAGACTTCCACCCCCTGGATCCTGAAAGCGGTGAACATCAAGCTGCTGGTGGATCAGGTGGATCACGGCCGGCTGGACCATCTGCTCCATATCGCCACCCATCTCTCCAACCTGGTAAAGGTAAGCGAGCATGTGGTGGTGCGCATGGATGCGGGCGAGGCCCTGCTGCGGCTGGTGGGGCGGCTCAGCCCGGATCAGCGCAACGAGATCGCGGTGGAACTGGTCAAGGGCCTGGAAGTGGGGGAATACGAGTTCTCCAAATACATCCCCGGCTGCCTGGGCCGGTTTGCCCTCTGGCTGCCCTCCGAGCAGCTGGATGAATTGATCATGAGCCTCCATTCTTACCTGGCCAGCGCCAACGAGCGGATTGCCAGCGTGGCCCTGGAAACCATCGGCATCATGCTGAGCTATTACGAAGAGTATGGCGGCCGCTTTATGGAGCAGGGGGAACAGGGCCTTCACCGTCAGGAGGGGCTTTTGGGCATCCTGCTGGGCGGCATGGCCAACTACCGGGAAGAGGTGCGCCAGGAGGCCATGTGGGCCCTGGCCCGGTTCTTCGAGTCGGATGTGCCCAGCGATCGGCTCAAGGGCTGGGTGCTGAGCCTGGCCTATAAAAAGATCCTCTTCCTGATGGAGGAGAACAAGGCCGGGGAGCTGAACGTCTATTACCGGGCGGCGCTGCTCAGCCATCTCTGCCGCTTCTTGTCGGTGTACAGCATCGACCGGGGCCGCCTGCAGACCCAGGAATACCGCCGGGTGGCCTTCTTCCCCGGCACCTTCGACCCCTTCACCCTCTCCCACAAGGGCATTGTGCGCCTGATTCGGGATCTGGGGTATGAGGTGTATCTGGCGGTGGATGAATTCTCCTGGTCCAAGAATACCCAGCCCCATCTGGTGCGCCGGCAGATCGTGAATATGTCGGTGGCGGACGAGTTCCATGTCCACCTCTTCCCGGACAACATCCCGGTGAACATCGCCAACCCCGGCGATCTGAACCGGCTGCGCCGGATCTTTGAGGGCCGGCCCCTTTACCTGGTGGCCGGAGGCGACGTGGTGCGGGGGGCTTCGGCCTATCGGGATCCGCCCTCCCCGGGCAGCGTCCATTCCCTGAACCACATCCTTTTCAGCCGCATCGAGCCCTCCCGCCGGGCCGAGGAGGAAAAGAGCTGGGGCTGCATCGAGGGGGAGATCATCCGCCTGCAGCTGCCTCCGGATCTGGAGGATATCAGCTCCACCCGCATCCGGGAAAATATCGACCTGAACCGGGATATCTCCAACCTGATCGACCCGGTGGTGCAGGAATACGTCTATTCCGATGGCCGCTATCTGCGGGAAAACAAATTCAAGATGGTGCTGGATAAACGCACCCTTTATAAGGAATTGGTCAGCCGCCCGGCCGAGGGGCTGCTGCGCCAGCTGGGGGATACGGTGCTCCACAAGCACCCCTATGCCCGGGATGTGCTCACCTCCATCGCCGTCACCGGGGATATGGTACTGGTGCTGCGCCATGCGGACAGCGGCCTGCCTGCCGGCTTTGCCCGTCTGCGGGTGGTGGAAAGCGAGGATCTGCTGGAGGCCCTGGGCTCTGTGTCCCTGGCCGAGCAGGTCCGGCAGGAAAGCGCTTGCGGCCGCCTGCTTTTGCTGAGCGGGCTGTATGTGGCCCGTCAGTCCGGCCTGCCCGACCCGGAGCAGTGGATCCTGGCCCAGGCCCTGGCGGAGGGCCTGGCCCGGGGCTGCAACTTCGCCGCCTTCATTCCCCATCTGGCCCTCACCGTGGGGGTGCGCCGGGCTCTGGAACGGCAGGGCTTTGTGCCGGCCGAATCCTCTACCGCCGAGGAGCCGGTGGCTCTGGTGGATATGCATCAGCCTCTGGTGTTGCTGCAGAACCTGGAAACCACCTTTAAGGCACCCTTCTCCTCCAGCCCCCGGCTGCTGCGGGCCATTCAGGAGGCCCACAGCCGGCTGCAGCTGGCCATGACCGGGCTCTACCCCGGCCAGTTGGTGCTGAGCCTGCCCTCCAGCCTGCTGCTGGAAGAGATGGTCACCAAGATGACCGCCCAGAACGGCGTGCCCCGCCAGCCCACCCAGCCCCGTCAGCTGGGGCCCCTCATGTGCGTGCCCTTCGGCAAGCTGATGCGGGGGCGGGTGGTGCCCAATACCGTCACCAAGACCCTTCACACCGATAAAGTCTATAACCCCACCCTGGAACAGGACGCCATTGAGCCCTTCCCCGGCTATACCAGCCTGGAAAGCCAGATCCGGGTCATCAAAAGCTTCGGCCGCCCGGTGGTGCTGCTGGACGATATCCTGCACCGGCCCGGCCGCCTGCAGGCGGTGCTGCCCTTCTTCCGGAAGGAAGGGGTGGAGGTGAAGGGGGTCCTGCTGGGGGTTCTCTCGGCCCATGGCCGGGATCTGGTGGCGTCCACCGGCCTGCCGGTAGATGCGGTCTACTCCCTGCCCAGCCTTCGCCGCTGGTTTGTGGAATCCACCCTGTACCCCTTCATCGGCGGCGATACGGTGCGCAGAAGCACCCGCCAGGTGGCTGGCCTGATGCCCTCGGTAAACTTCATCCTGCCCTATGCGGTGCCCCGGATGAAGGGATGCAGCCAGAAGGCCCTGTTTGAATTCTCCGAATGCTGCCTTTCCAATGCCCGGGAGATCTTCCTGGTGCTGGAGTCGGAATACCGCCGCCAGTTCGGCCGGAACCTGACTCTCAGCCGCCTGAACGAGGCGGTCATCCTGCCCCTCTGCCCAGATAAGGGCAGCTGCCTGGCCTATGACCCCAACCTCTCTCCCTCGGTGTATCTGGAAAACGACCTGCATATGCTCCGCCGTGCCCGGCGCATCCTGGGCTGACGAGAAAGGAACTGCCATGTACTATTATCTTGTGGAGGGCGCGGTCTGCTGCTCTCTCACCCAATACCGGGATCTGGAGCCGCTGTCCCAGCCCCAAAAGCCGGAAGTATATCTTTTTGAGGGGGATCCCCGGCGCTGCCGGGCCAGCTTTGCCCTCACCCAGCCGGGCCTGCTCACGGCGGGGCCGGAGAGCGTGGCCTGGCTGGACCGGAATTCCTGCCCCGAACCCGCCCAGCTGGACGAGTCGGTGCGGGAGGCCTTCCGTCAGGGAGGTCTGCGGGCGGTGAACCGGCTTTGCCCCGACTGGAAAAAGCTGCTCCGCCCTTCTTATAAAACCGGGAAAAAGCGGCTGAATCTGCTGGCCATGGGGGATGTGGGGGGCACCCTGCTCACCGGCCTGCGGCTGCTGGGCAGCGACGTGATCGAGAGCATCGGCATCTGTGATCTGAACGAAAAGGCCGCCGCCCGCTGGGAGTTTGAGGCCAACCAGATTGCCTATCCCTGGGAGTATGACGCCCTGCCCCCGGTGGAGATCATCTCCCCGGAGGAGTTCTTCCGGTGCGACGCGGCGGTGTTCATCGCCAGCCGCAGCATCCCCCCGGTAGGTAGCCAGGTGCAGGATGTGCGGATGGCCCAGTTCGAGGCCAACCGGAAGATTGTGGCCGGCTATGCTCGCCAGGCCCGGCGGGAGGGCTTCGGGGGGCTGTTCTGCCAGGTGAGTGATCCGGTGGACCCCCTGGCCCGAGTGATGTTTGAGGAGAGCAACCGGGATGAAGAGGGCCGGTGGGACGGCAAGGGCCTGCGCCCCGAGCAGATCCAGGGTTTCGGCCTGGGAGTGATGAATGCCCGGGCGGCCTACTATGCCAAAAAGGAGGAGAAGTTTGCCTCCTTCCTCACCCAGGGCCGTGCCTTCGGCCCCCATGGGGAGGATCTGGTCATTGCCAACTCGCTGGAAGCCTACGACCCGGCCCTCAGCGATGAGCTGACCCAAAAGGCGGTGCGGGCCAACCTGGAAATGCGGGCCCTGGGCTATAAGCCCTATGTGGCGCCGGCTTTTTCCTCGGGGGCTCTCAGCCTGCTGCTCACCCTAAGGGGACAGTGGCATTACGGTTCGGTCTTTTTGGGCGGGGTATATATGGGGTGCAAAAACCGTTATACTCCTCTCGGGCTGGAAACCGAGCTGGCGCCTCTGCCCGCGCCCCTTCTAGCCCGCATCCGGAAGGCGGCGGATCATCTGGCTTCCCTGGCCCAGCCCCTGGAATGATCCTGATTTTAAACGCCCTTTGGGGCGAAACAGAAAAGAAGTGTTGACAAAATGGATTCTCTTCTCACGGTATGGGTGCCCGGCAGGGCGCCGCAAGTTCCTTCCGGGCGGCTGGGCCGGGTGCTGGAAAAAGCCCTAGACGGCCTGCCCTTCCGCCTGGCGGATACCGAAACCCTCTGCCGGCAAAAAGGGCCGGGGCCGGTGCTCTTTTGCCTTCCCCTGGATGCCAACGGCCTGAACCCGGACTACTTTTCCCTGCTGGCGGCCCTGCGGGGCGGTGCCTGCCCGCTGGAAGGCTGGGTGGGCGGCCTGGTGGTGGACGGCGAGGGAGAACTTTACACCAAGGCCGTGGCCCGGGAGCTGGTGCTGGCCGCCAACCGGGCGGGCTGCGCCTTTGTGGGCCGGCCCCTGGTGGAAGCCACCGGTTCCCTGGAAAATTTCCGGGTCCGGGCGGGGCTGCTGGGTGCAGGGCTGGAAGATGCCTACCGGGAGGAAGTGAAGGATCTGGCCGGCCGGCTGCTGGCCTTCCGGCCCCTTGAGCCGGCCCGGCCGCCCCGGCTGCTGGTGCTTCATGCCTCCAACCGCTCCACCAGCAATACCCTGGCCCTCTGGCAGCAGGTCCGGCAGGGGCTGGAAGGGGAGTGCGAGATCCAGGAAATCGGCCTGCGCAACGGCACGCTGGAAGACTGCGCCGGCTGCCCCTATAAGACCTGCCTGCACTTCGGCGAACAGGGCAGCTGTTTTTACGGCGGGGTCATGGTTCGTCAGGTCTACCCGGCAGTGAGTGAGGCCGATGCCATTCTGCTGCTCTGCCCCAATTACAACGACGCGGTGTCGGCCAACCTCACCGCCTTCATCAACCGGCTCACCGCTCTGTTCCGCACCCGGCGCTTTTACGACAAGGCTCTGTTTGCCCTGGTGGTGTCGGGCTATTCGGGCAGCGATCTGGTGGCCCAGCAGCTCATTTCGGCTCTCAACATGAACAAATCCTTCTTTCTGCCGCCCCATTTCTGCCTGATGGAAACCGCCAATGACGCGGGGGCGGCCCTGCGCCTGCCCGGCATCGAAACAAGGACGGCGGCCTTTGCCCGGAATATCCGGCAGGCCCTGGGGCTGGATGGAAAAAAAGCCTGACCGGCCGCCCGGAGGGCAAAAGAGAGCGGCCCGGCATGTTTGGAATCTGTCCGCCTGAGCCGGACGGCATGCAAAGAGAAATGGCGCTTTTTTGTAAAAAATAGAGAAAAAAAGAAGGAAAAAGAGCCCTTCTATTTACATATTATAAGAAATTCGTTATAGTGAAGGAAGAAAACGGATGGCTGTACATGAGAAAAAAGCCCCCTCGTTGCCGCCTATGGGGAAAAGGCTGCCGGCGGGCGGCGCCAAGGAATACCGTCAGATCTTCCTGACCGGTCTGGTGGTTATTCTGTTCAGCGAGCTGTATTTCAGCTTTGCCCTCAAGACCTTCCGGATCAGTCTGGCGGTGGCGGTGTTCCCGGTGCTGCTGGTGACTCTCGCCCGGGAAAGTAATCCGTTTATCACCGGCCTGTGCACTTCGGCGCTGGTGGAGGGCTTTCGGTTCGGCCTTTCCCTCTTGCAGGGGATGAGCCCGGCTGAGGCTTTTGCCGAAAATATCTATGGTGCCATGTTCTATACCTGGTATGGCCTGTTCTTCATGCTGCTGGTCAAAAAGAAGGGCGTGGTGCCCACCGTGCGGCTGATGGCCGTGGTGCTGTTCTGCGATTTCGGGGCCAACCTGGTGGAGGTGGGCTTTGAGACCGGCCTGCGCTATGATACCCAGGAATATACCTTTTACATCCTGCTTTTGCTGGTGGCCTGCTTCCGCACCCTCTGTGCCGGCACCCTGCTGGCCCTGTACTGGAGCTATTTCAGCCTGCTGAGCCAGGCCGGCCACGAGGAACGGTATCAGAAGTTATTTATGATGAAGACCGGCCTCAAGACCGAGATCTATTTCATGCACCGCAGTTCCGAGCAGATCGAGGGGATCGTGCGCAATGCCTACCGGCTGTACGAGGATCTTTCCGGCATGGAGGTGCCGCCCGAGACCCAGAAGCTGGCCTTGCAGATCGCCTGCGATGTCCACGACATCAAAAAGGATTACATCCGCATCACCCAGGGTATTGAAAGCCAGATCGGCGAGAGCGCCGAAGAGGGTGCCATGAGTTTTTCCAGCCTGCTGCGGATCCTGCGGGAATCCACCTACCGGCTGAAGGATGTGGATGAGGAGCGGATCCGGCTGGATTTCCGCTGTCGGCAGGACTTTACCACCCACCACCACTACGCGCTTATGAGCGTGTTGTATAATCTTGTCACCAACTCGGTAGAGGCCATCCAGTCGGCCGGCGGCCGGGGAGAGGTGCGCATTGAGGAGGAAAAGCAGGGGGATAAATACCTCATCACAGTCATCGACAACGGGCCCGGCATCCCGCCGGAACTGATGCGCTCGGTGTTCAAGATGGGCTTTTCCACAAAATATAACGAAAAAACAGGGAATATGAGCCGGGGCATGGGCCTGCCGGGGGTGAAGCTCTCGGTGGAAGAACAGCTGGGCGGCAGCCTGCTGGTGAGCAGCGAGCCGGGCCGACAGACCGCCTTTTATCTGGAGATACCGGCCGGGAAACTGGAGAGTGAGACATGAGAATTTACATTATAGAAGACGACCCCTCGGTGATCCAGGTCCTGCGCAGGATCGTGGAAGAGCAGGGACTGGGGGAGGTATGCGGGGATACCGTCAGCGCCATGCCGCCCCTGGAGCAGATCCTGGCCGCCAAGCCGGATCTGATCCTGGTGGACTTTTTGATGCCCCAGCGGGACGGCATAGAGGTGGTGAGCCGGCTGCGGCAGATGGGCTGCACCGCCAAATGCATCATGCTCAGCCAGATCTCTTCCAAGGAGATGATCGCCAAGGCTTACCGGGCCGGCATTGATTTCTTCATCTCCAAGCCCATCAATGTGATCGAGGTGCAGGCGGTGATCTCCAATGCGGCCAAGCAGCTGCAGAACGAGAAAACTCTGGAAAGCATCCGCAGCATCTTTCAGCAGCAGCCCGGCACCGCCGGCCCTGCCGCGCCGGTGGTCACCCTGGATACCCGGATGAAGCGGGTACAGAACGCCCTGGCCCAGATGGGTATGTCGGGGGAGAAGGGCTGCGCCGATATCCTGCGCCTGTGCCGCTATCTTTTGGAAAACCAGCTGGATGTGAGCCAGATGAGCGTGGGCCAGCTGTGCGAGAGCCTCAGCGATAACCCCAAAAATATGGAGCAGCGGGTGCGCCGGGCCATTGCGGTGGGCATGGCCAACCTGGCGCACCTGGGGATTGAGAATTTCATGAACGATACCTTTGCCCAGTATTCCTCCACCCTTTTCAATTTTGAGGAACTGCGGGCTGAGATGGATTACATACGGGGCCGGCGGGCTGCCGGCGGAAAGATCAGCCTGAAAAAATTCCTGGATGGGCTGGTACTGATCGCTCAGGAGTGAGCACAAAACAGGTACACGTTCAGACAGTCAAGCGGTAAAAGTGCTGAATATGGAAAGGAGGAAATTGTCAAAGTGCTGAAAGTTTACCGCTGCTGCCTGAAAAAATTATCACAAACGTATTATTCTGTAGAATTCTGACGCCGAAGAGCTACCGTACTAAAAGAAAGCAAAACCGCCGGAAATATTTCAATAAGGGCGGTCTCGTCTTTCGTTCACGGTGTTTGGAATGAAAGTGCAGACAAAAAAGCTTTCAGGAGGAAAAGGAAATGAACGCATACATTGAACGTGTGTTGGAAGCCACCAAGAAAAAGAACGCTTCCGAGCCCGAATTCCTGCAGACTGTGGAAGAGGTCTTCTCTTCTCTGGAGCCTGTGATCAATGCTCACCCCGAGTACGAAAAGGCCAGCCTGCTGGAGCGGATCGTGGAGCCTGAGCGCACCGTTGAGTTCCGCGTCACCTGGATGGACGACAACGGCCAGTATCATGTGAACCGCGGCTATCGTGTGCAGTACAATGCCGCCCTGGGCCCCTACAAGGGCGGTCTGCGCTTCGACCCCTCCGTCAACCTGTCCATCATCAAGTTCCTGGGCTTTGAGCAGACCTTCAAGGACGCTCTGACCGGCCTGCCCATCGGCGGCGCCAAGGGCGGCAGCGACTTTGATCCCCGCGGCCGCAGCGATGCTGAGGTCATGCGTTTCTGCCAGGCCTTTATGACCGAGCTGTATCGCCACATCGGCCAGGATATCGACTGCCCCGCCGGTGACCTGGGCTGCGGCGGCCGTGAGATCGGCTACCTGTACGGCCAGTATCGCCGCCTGGTGGGCGCTGCCGAGTTCGGCGCTGTCAGCGGCAAGGCTGTCTGCACCGGCGGTTCCATCCTGCGTCCCGAGGCTACCGGCTACGGCGCTGTGTACTACCTGCGCGAAGTGCTGCGCCATGACGGCGAAGAGTTGGCCGGCAAGCGCATCGCCATTTCCGGCTACGGCAACGTGGGCTGGGGCATCATCAAGAAGGCCAACGAGCTGGGCGCCAAGGTCACCTACTTCGCCGGCCCCGACGGCTACATCCATGATCCCGACGGCGTTTCCACCGAGGAGAAGCTCAACTTCATCCTGGAGATGCGCGCCAAGGATCCCATGCACTGCGAGCCCTACGCCAAGAAGTTCGGCTGCGAGTTCGTGCCCGGCCAGAAGTGCTGGGGCGTCAAGGACGTGGACATCTATATGCCCGCTGCCACCCAGAACGACGTCAACCTGGAATGGGCCAAGAAGATCGTGGATTCCGGCGTGAAGTACTACATCGAAGTGGCCAACATGCCCACCACCAACGACGCTTTGGAGCTGCTGCGCAGCCAGAAGCATATGGTCGTGGCTCCCTCCAAGGCTGTCAACGCCGGCGGCGTGTCCGTGTCCGAGCTGGAGATGGCCCAGAACGCTGAGCGCCTGTACTGGACCGCTGAGGAAGTGGACCAGAAGCTCACCGGCATCATGAAGAACATCTATGATTCTTCTGTGGAAGTGGCCGAGCGCTATGGCCTGGGCTATGACCTGGTGGCCGGCGCCAACCTGGTAGGCTTCCAGCGGGTGGCCGATGCCATGATGGCTCAGGGCATCTTCTAATCCGGCTCCATACCGGCATTTCTCTTCATTTGTACTTGCGGGGCGCGGCGGTCTGCCCTAAAAGACCGCCGCGCCTTTTTGTATTTTTCAGCAAAGGCAGGATCCCTTTTGGTTCGGTTCAACCCTTGATCGGTAAGCAGTTCCGGTGGTCCTGCCTTCTCTTGTATCCTGACAAAGAGGGAATTTGAAGCTTTTTGAGGAAGCTTTTTCCCGCGGGGCGGATTTTGAAGCCCCCAAATGGAAGGTTACAAAACAAATACAAAAAGCAAATGGAATAAAATGAACGGGATTCGCGCAAAAACCTTTTGTATCGTGGTTTTGCTTTTCGGGGCCTTTCGGGCAAAAAAGCTTAAAAGACGAAAAACGATGCTTTTTGAAAGTTTTGGCTTTGCCGAGAAATTGACAGCCTGCTGAAAAGACGGTATAATCTAGTTGCACATGGGGCGATGATTCGTATCTTTTCCTTTACGGATTCAGGCTCTCCATGAAATAACCAAACAAGGGGGACTACACACATGAAAAAGACCTTAGCGATCGTGTTGGCTCTGGCCATGGCGCTTGCGCTGGTTGCTTGCGGCGGTTCTACTTCCAGCTCCGCGGCTGCTTCCGGGGCTACCTCCGGTGCTGCCAGCACTCCTGCACCTTCCGGCGAGAAGACCGACATCACTCTGGCCACCGGTTCCACCAGCGCCAACTACTACGCCATCGGCGGCGTGATGAGCACTGTGCTGAACGACAAGCTCAGCCTGTCCACCATCACCGTTACCTCTACCGGCGCCTCCAAGGCCAACGTCCAGCTGCTGCAGGACGGCGAGGCGAATATGTGCATCGTGCAGAATGACGTGGCTTCCTACGCCTACACCGGCACCGACCTGTTCGAGGCCGAGGGCTCCTACACCGATTGGAGTGCCCTGTGCGCCATGTACGACGAGACCGTGCAGATCTTCACCCTGAACCCCGAGATCAAGACCTTCACCGACCTGAAGGGCAAGACCGTTTCCGTGGGCGCTGCCGGTTCCGGCGACAACTTCGCGGCTGGTCAGATCTTTGCCGAGTTCGGCATGACCTTTGACGATGTGAACGCAGTTTACCAGTCCTACAGCGACTCCGCTGAGGGCATGAAGGACGGCAAGATCGACGCTGCCTTCTGCGTGTCCGGCGCTCCCACCACCGCTCTGGTTGACCTGGCTGCTACTGCCGGCAAGCCCCTGAACATCATCACCATCGAGCCCGAGCACATCCAGGGCCTGATGGATAAGTACTCCTTCTACACCGAGACCACCATTCCTGCCGGTACTTACGACGGCCTGGATACCGATGTGACCACCGTGTCCATCCGTGCCATGCTGGCCTGCCGCAACGACGTCTCCGAGGACGTGGTTTACGAGCTGATGACCGCCATGTTCGACAACCTGGACGACCTGAAGGCCGGCCATGCCAAGTTTGAGAGCCTGTCTCTCGAGTCTGCTACCGAGGGCGTCAGCCTGCCGTATCATCCCGGCGCCGTCAAGTTCTTCGAGGAGAACGGCATCACCGTCGAGTGATGAATCTCCAAACGCAAACCAGGTTTTGTGAATAAGTACAAGCTTAGGGTAGCTGCGGCTGCAATAGTCTGTCTGGCTATTGCAGCCGTTTTTGTGTTTGGCCGGCCCAAAGGCTATCTCGTTCTGAGCAACGGCAACACAGGCGAGGAATATGCCAGGTATCGGCTGGACCAAGGCGAAACGTTTTCCATTACGTTCATCCATTCGGTGAACAAAAGCCCGGTTACCGATTGCTATGATGTGGCCGAAGACGGCGGCATCTGGCTTCGGCGGACGATCTACTATGATTTTGGGGCCGGTGTGCCCTTTGATCTGAATGAGGGAGAAAGTCTGGAATATGCCGAGGATGGAGCCATGGTGATCACAGGGATCGATCGGGAGATCCCGGATTTTCTGATCTTTGTGGGCACCGTATCGGATCACACCCTCCGCATCGGGGGAGAAGAGATCAGTTTGAGAGATTTGTGCGGACGAAGTGCCAAGGTCCGCATCCGGTATGAAGAGCGCTGGTTTTAGAAGCGGCGCCATTCAAAACGGCTTTGAAGGGAAAGCCAGGAGGGCGGCCATAGCGGCCCTGCGGCCCGCCCTTTTACGGCAGATAAAAATTAGCGAATAGGGAGGTATCTTCGTGTCAGATCTGGAGAAGAAATCCGTCGACACCGCGCCTGAAGTCGAAGAACAGAACGTTCAGGCCGATGTGGACGAGATTATGAAAAAATACGACCGTGAATCCAACGTTCGTATTTGGGAAGGCGTCCCCAAGCAGATCGTCCACTACACCCTGGCGGCTTTCAGCCTGTTCTTGATGTGGATGAATCTGTTTGCCAACTGGAGCGAGACGGTCCGCCGTCCTCTGTTCCTGGGCATCGTGATTCTGTTCGTCTTTATCGTGTTCCCCATGCGCAAGGGCGGCGTGCAGAAGGTCAACAGCATTCCCATCTATGATATCATCTTGGCAGTAGCCGGGGCGGGTTCTTATTTCTACTTTGTAATCAACGAGCAGGACCTGATGATGCGGGCCACCCGTATTACCCAGCTGGAAATCGCTCTGGGCGTGATCGGCGCATTGGTTCTGTTCGAATGTTGCCGGCGCGTGGTGGGTCTGCCCATCCTCTGCGTGGCTACCTGCTTTATCATCTACGCTTTCAGCACCGGCAAGACCCTGAAGCGCGTGGTGTATGACCTGTTCTATACCACCACCGGTATCATTGGCACTCCCATCGGTGTCTGCTCCACCTACATTGCGCTGTTCATCATCTTCGGCGCTTTCCTGGAAGCCACCGGTATCAGCAACTTCTTCATTTCCTGCGCCAACGCGGTTTGCGGCTTTGCCTCCGGCGGCCCTGCCAAGGTGGCTGTTATCTCCAGCGCTCTGTGCGGCATGGTTTCCGGTTCTTCCGTGGGCAACACCGTTACCACCGGTTCCGTCACCATCCCCATGATGAAGCGTACCGGCTATCCGCCTGAATTCGCAGGCGCGGTAGAAGCGGCATCCTCCACCGGCGGCCAGATCATGCCCCCCATCATGGGCGCGGCAGCCTTCCTGATGGCCGAAATGGTGGGCGTACCCTATTCCGACATCATCGTCCGGGCCATCCTGCCCGCCATCCTCTACTTTGCCGGCATCTTCCTGCAGGTGCACCTGCGGGCAAAGCGCCTGGGCCTGAAGGGTATCCCCCGCGAGGAGCTGCCCAAGTGGAAAAACCTCTGGCCCAAACTCTACCTGCTCATTCCTCTGGTCGTTCTGGTTGCCATGATCATGAGCGGCCGCACCATGGCTCGTTCTGCCATCATCGCCACCGGCCTGTGCATCGTGGTGAGCCTGTTCAATAAAGAGCAGCGCATGACCATCGACGGCTTCTTCAACGCTCTGGAAGCCGGCGCCCGCAACTGCCTGTCCATCGGCATCGCCTGCGGCGTGGCCGGTATCATCGCCGGTGTGGTTACCATGACCGGTCTGGGCCAGGTATTCATCTCCGCCATTGTGGGCGTGGCCAACGGCCAGCTCATCATCGCCCTGTTCCTCACCATGATCACCTGCATCATCCTGGGCATGGGCGTTCCCACCACGGCCAACTACATCATCATGGCCACCACCTGCGCTCCCATCCTGGTTACCGGTATGGGCATGGATGCCATCGCTGCCAACATGTTCGTGTTCTACTTCGGCATCGTGGCGGACATCACTCCTCCTGTGGCTCTGGCTGCCTATGCGGGCTCTGCCATTGCCAAGGCCAACCCCATGAAGACGGCTTTCCAGGCAACCCGTCTGGCTATTGCGGCCTTCCTGATCCCCTACATCTTTGCTCTGAACCCGGCAATGCTCTTCATCGATACCACGGTCATCGAGGTTATCCAGGTGATCATCACCAGCTCGATCGGTATGGCAGGTGTCGCTGCCGGTGTCGAGGGCTATCTGATGGGCAACATGAATCCCTTCGAGCGTGTTATGTCCATTGTGGGCGGTCTGATGATGCTCTATCCGGGCACCGTGACCGACCTGGTCGGCGCCGCCCTCATCGTTCTGGTGGGTGTATTCCAGATCATGCGGCATAAGCGCGAAGGCGCCGCTGCTTGATTTTAAGCATTGGCCTTATTGCAGTAAAAAAGCGCGTCCGGGTATTCCCGGGCGCGCTTTTTGCGCCGAAAGAACCGCTTTGCCTATGGGAAGCTTTGGGAAAATATGATATACTGAAAAAAACGAAAAGCCGCTGCCCGAGTGCCCGGAAGCCAAAGCCCGGCGCCCCCTGCCCCGGCTGAAAAAGGGAGGAGTTCAAAGTGAAAACAGTAAGACTGGGGCGCACCGGCCTGGTTGTTAGCAAAAACGGATTCGGGTGCCTTCCCATTCAGCGCATCAGCGATCAGGAGGCTGCGGCCCTCCTGCAGCGGGCCTATGGCAGTGGAGTGAATTTTTATGATACCGCCCGCATGTACACCGACAGCGAAAACAAGCTGGGGCTGGCGCTGAGCCATGTGCGGGATAAGATCATTATTGCCACCAAGACCGAGGCTGTCACGCCGGAGCATTTCTGGGCAGACCTGGAAGAGAGCCTGCGCCGGCTGAAAACCGATTATGTGGATATCTACCAGTTCCACAACCCTTCCTTCTGCCCCAAGCCGGGGGACGGCAGCGGGGTGTACGAGGCCATGCTGGAGGCAAAGCGGCAGGGCAAGGTGCGCCATATCGGCATCACCAACCACCGCCTGGCAGTGGCTAAGGAAGCCATTGAGAGCGGCCTGTACGAGACCCTGCAGTTCCCCTTCAACTACCTGGCCACCGATCAGGATATGGAGCTGGTGCGGCTGTGCAAGGAAAAGGATATGGGCTTCATTGCCATGAAGGGAATGAGCGGCGGACTTTTGAACGAAGCCCGGCTTTCCATTGCCTGGATGGATCAGTTTGAAAATGTAGAGCCCATCTGGGGCATTCAGCGCCCGGAGGAACTGGAAGAGTTCCTGGCTTGCATGGAAGAACCCGTGGCCATGACCGAGGAGATCCGGGGCCGGATTGAGCGGGACCGTGCCCAGCTTTCCGGCGATTTCTGCCGTGGCTGCGGTTACTGCATGCCCTGCCCGGCAGGTATCCCCATCAACAACGCCGCCCGTATGAGCCTTCTGATCCGCCGCAGCCCGGCTGCCCCCTATTTCACCCAGGAGTGGCAGGAGAAAATGGCCCGTATCGACCAGTGCATCCACTGCAACCATTGTGTAAGCAAGTGCCCCTATGGCCTGAATACGCCGGATCTGCTGGCCCGCAACTATCAGGATTACAAAGAAGTGCTGGCCGGCAAGCCCCTTTGATTTTTGCATACGATAAAAAGCGGCAGGGCCGCCCGGAGTTCCGGGCGGCCCTGCCGCTTTGCCCTGCGAAAGGCATCAGAAAGGAGCACAATTGAGGAGCATATTGGTGTTCGCCCCTTTCGGGGCGAGAAGGCATTATTCGATTTCCAGCCGGCGGGAAGTGGGTGCTGCGGGCTCCTTCTTGGGCAGTTCCAGGGTCAGCACGCCATTTTCGTACTTGGCGTGGATCTGATCCGTCTTGATGGCGGAGATATCAAAGCTCCGGCTAAAGCCGCCGTAGCTGCGCTCACAGCGGACGTAACGGCCCTCTTCGTCCTTTTCCTGGGATTCGTTCCGGCGCTGGGCCTGAATGGTGAGGGTGTCGCCGTCCACCTCGATCTGGATATCCTCTTTCTTGATACCGGGCAGATCAGCTTCCAGCAGATAGTGGTCGCCCTTATCCTGGATATCCGTACGGATGGCCGTGAAGGCGCTGTCCCGGAAGAATCCGCTGGCGAAGTTTTCCATATCCCGGAAGGGGTTGGTGGCTTCCAGATTTACACGGCGGTCAAAAGGCATCAGATTAAAAACAGACATGGTACATACCTCCTGTTATAGATAAATGGTTTTGCCTCGGCTCTGCCGGCTTCTCTGCCCCTGAAAGGGCGGACGCGGGAGCGCGGAAGGCTTTGCTTTGTCTCGGGGTTCTTTTCCCTTTCGACGCTTTTATTCTACCCGGGAAGTTTGATCTTTTTATTGCATTCCTGTGAACAAAATGTAAATTATTAGCACTCCAGGAAATAGAGTGCTAATTTTCTCGAGAACCCAACAAAAGACTGATAAAAAATCGAATCTGCGTTTAAAAATCAGGCGCTTTTGCTTTGGATTGACAGCCGGACGGGGAAAGTATATTATGAAATCATACAGAATTTTCGGGGGCGCGGCTTTTGGAGCATGCCCGCCGAAAAACAGAGAAAGGGTGTTTTGATGATGATTGAGCTTTCCGATGTGCGGCAGGCCCAGGAGCGGATCACGCCGTACATTCTCCGCACGCCGCTGCTGCGCCAGCCGGCGCTGGATCCCATTCTGGGATGCCAGGTATATCTCAAGCATGAGGGACTTCAGTTTACCGGGTCTTTCAAGCTGCGGGGAGCCACCAATGCGCTGCTGAGCCTTACCGAGGAAGAGCGGAGCAGGGGCGTTGTGGCAGCCTCCTCGGGCAACCATGCCCAGGGGGTGGCCTGTGCGGCCCAGCGGTTGGGGGTGGACGCGGTGATCGTAATGCCCACCAATGTGAACCCGGTCAAGCTGGAGGGCTGCAAGGCTTTCGGCGCCCGCACCATGCTGGTGGGCACCCTGAGCAGCGAGCGGGAAGCCGCTGCGGCTCACCTGGTGGAAACCGAGGGCCGGGTATTCATCCATCCCTTTGACAATGCGCAGGTATCGGCTGGCCAGGGCACCATCGGCCTGGAGGTGCTGGAAGATGAGCCGGAGATGGACGCGGTGGTGGTGCCCATCGGCGGCGGTGGCCTGATTTCCGGCATTGCCACGGCGGTAAAGGGACTTTCTGACCATTGTGAGATGGTGGGTGTAGAGCCGGCAGGCGCGCCCCGGTATGCCAAAAGCCTGGAAGCGAGGCACCCGGTCCAGCTGGATCATGTGGATACCATTGCCGACGGTACCCGCACCGACCACGGGGTGGAGCGCAACTTTGAGGTGATCCGCCAGCGGGTGGACCGGCTGGCTCAGGCCGAGGACGAGTGGATCAAAAAGGCCGTGAAGCTTCTGGTCTCCAAAGCCAAGATCGTGGCCGAGCCCTCCAGTGTGATGGGGGTGGCTGCTGTCCTGGGCGGCGGGCTGAAATTCCGGCCGGATCAGAAGGTCTGCTTTGTGCTGAGCGGCGGCAACAATGATCTGGGCCTGCTGGCCCGTTGGCTGCAGGAAGAGGATTGACCTGAACAGAAAAAAGCCCCTGCCTGCCGGGATTTCCGGCAAGGCAGGGGCTTTTTATAATGTAAGGGGATCACAGCCCGGCAAGGATCTCCTTGACCAGAGCATCCATCTGTTCGCCGGCGCTCTCCTGCAGGGCGCTGCGGATGGTCAGGCCATTTTCCAGCAGGGTGATATTTTTCAACCCCTCCAGGGCAGAACGCATCATCCGGCCCGAAGCAGGGGCCCAGCTGCCATTTTCGATCAGGGCTACCCGGCGATTCTGAACCGCCAGGGCCTTCATGTCGTTGAGCAGAGCCTCCACAGGGGGATAGAGCCCGCCGTTATAGGTGGGAGAGGCAATCACCAGGGTGGAAGCACGCCAGATCTCGCCCATAATGGTGCTGAGGTGTGTGGTGGAAAGATCATATACGACCAGGTCCTTCACACCGGCCACGCCCAGCCGGCAGGCCAGAGCGTTGGCGGCGTTGGCAGTGTTGCCGTACATGGAGCCGTAGCAGATCACCACGCCCTGGGTTTCGGGCTGGCAGCGGCTCCACAGGTCATACTTGTGCAGGATGTATTCCAGATCCTGCCGCCATACCGGACCATGGAGAGGGGCGATCATGGAAATCTGCAGGCTGGCAGCCTTTTTCAGGACGGCCTGTACCGGGCCGCCGTACTTGCCTACGATGTTGGCATAATAGCGGCGGGCGTCGTCCAGCCAATCCCGGTCGAAGTTTACTTCGTCGGCAAAGATATGGCCGTTCAGGGCGCCGAAGGTGCCGAAAGCGTCAGCCGAGAAAAGGGTCTGGGTGGCCATGTCGTAGGTCATCAGCACCTCGGGCCAATGGACCATGGGGGCCGCAATGAAGGAAAGGGTGTGGTTGCCGGTGGCGAGGATATCCCCCTCCTTCACGGTTTCAAAGCGGCTGCTCAGATCCAGGGGGAAGAACTGTTTGAGCATGGTGCCGGCCTGGGCGCTGCCCAGCAGCTTCATCTCCGGGTAGAGCTGAGCCATCCGGGCGATGCAGGCGGCATGGTCCGGCTCCATATGCTGGATGATCAGGTAATCCAGGGGCCGGCCTTCCAGCAAATGCTCCACATTGGCCTCAAAGGTGCGGCCCACCGTCTCGTCGGCGCTGTCCAGCAGAACGGTCTTTTCATCCAGGATCAGGTAAGAGTTGTAGGAAACACCCCGGGGAATGGGAAACAGGTTTTCGAATTTTTCCAGACGCCGGTCATCGGCGCCCACCCAGTAGATATCCTGGGCCAGTTTGCGGGTGCAATGCATAAAAACCTCCTTGTTACGAGAGAAAAAACAATGAGCTTACAAGCTTTGATGCAGGGCTTCCAGAATTTCATCCAGCCTGCCGGCAGGGAACTGCCCGGGGGCAGAGGCCTGGCGGGCGCAGCCAAAGGTCAGCGTGCTGCCGAAAACCTCGCCGCTCAGCCGGCTGATGCCGCCCAGTGCCCCCATGCTCATGGTGATCACCGGGGCCGCTCCCTGGCGGTTGGCCTTCAGGGTAGCGCCCAGAAGGCTCAATACGTCCTCTTGGCTGTGGGGCATCACAGCGACCTTGGGAAGATCGGCACCCAGGCGTTTGGCCAGAAGAAGGCGGCGGAGAATCTCCTCCTCGGGGGGCGTTTTTTCAAAGTCATGGCTGGATACCACCACGATTCGCCCCAGTTGGTGCATCTGATCAATGAGCGCCTTCAGCTCCTCTTCGGGGGCGCTGAAAAGCTCCAGATCCAGAAGATCAGCATGGCCGGATCGGGCCGCGGCCAAGTTCAGTTCCCGGTAAAGGGGGAAATCCATCCCGGCATTGCCGCCCTCGGATTTGGTGCGGCAGGTGAAGAGAAGGGGCTTGTCCCCTAAGACCTGCCGAAGCGCCTCCAGCGCCTCCAGCACGGCGGCGGAGTCCTGACAGCCTTCAAAGCAGTCTACCCGCCATTCGGCCAGGTCGGCGGGAAGCTGGCAGAGTTCCCGGGCGTCCTGCAGCAATTCCGGCAAGTTCCGGCTCACCAGAGGCACACAAATCTTGGGGCGGCCCTGCCCCAGGCAGAGGCCCCGCACGGTACAAACACAAGAGGCGGACACGGGAAAAATCCCCCTTTTTGAAATGGTTGATTTCCGGCCGCCCACCGGGGCCGGAACCAAAGCTATTATAGCACAGCCTTTGCCGGCAGGTAAAGCGAGGAAGCGACGAAAAACCCGCAGAAAGGGCGGAGAATTTTGACAGGGAGCGGGGGAAATGGTACCATCAGGACAAAGGCCCCCACAAGGGCGGAAAGGGGAAAGAGGATGGAAATCAGACAGAGAGAGGTGTCTTTTCCCCGGCCGGTACTGTTTTTGATGGAGCGGCTGGCAGCCGGCGGCCATGAGGGCTGGGCGGTAGGCGGCTGCGTGCGGGACAGTCTGCTGGGCCGGGTGCCCCATGACTGGGACCTTTGCACCGATGCCTTGCCGGATCAGATGCGGGAATGTTTTGCGGGGCTGCCGGTGATCGAGACCGGCCTGGCCCACGGTACCCTGACCGTATTGGTGGATCGGGTGCCCTATGAGGTGACCACCTATCGGGTGGATGGCGCCTATACCGACCACCGCCGGCCGGACGGGGTGCGTTTTGTGGGCCGGCTGGAAGAGGATCTGGCCCGGCGGGATTTTACCATCAACGCCATGGCGGCCCGCCCGGGCCGGCTGGAAGACCCTTTCGGGGGCCGGCAGGATCTGGCGGCCGGCCGGGTCCGCTGTGTGGGAGAGGCAAAGCTGCGGTTTGAGGAGGACGGGCTGCGGATCCTGCGGGCCATGCGGTTTGCCGCCAGCCTGAACTTTGAGGTGGAAGAGGCTACCGCCGCCGCCATGGAACAGACCGCCCCGCTCCTGGAATATATCAGCCGGGAACGGGTTTTTGCGGAGCTTTGCCGGCTGCTCACCGGGCCGGGGGCGGCCCCGGTGCTGGAAAGATTCCCGGACCTGCTGCAGTGGGTTCTGCCCGAGATAGGGCCCTGCCGCGGGTTTGCCACCTTCCACCCCACCCACTGCCGGGACGTGTGGGGCCATACCCTGGAAGCGTTGGGAAAATCGGAACCGGACCTGGCGGTGCGCTGGGCCCTGCTGCTTCACGACCTGGCAAAACCGGGCTGCTTTGTCCGGGATGAGGAGGGCGTGGGGCACTGCCCCGGCCATGGTGAGCTGGGGGCCCTTCAGGCCGGGCAGATTCTGGACCGGCTGCGGGCACCCCACAAGCTGCGGGACCAGGTGGTATTCCTGGTGCGCTATCATGACGCAAGCCTGCCGTTGACCGAAAAGGGGATCCGGGCCTGGCTCCGGAAGGCGGGGGAGGAGAACCTGCGCCGCCTGCTGGAAGTCAAGCGCTGCGATCTGGCGGCCCATCGCCCTCTGGAACCGATCCGCCGGGCCCGGGAGGACTGCGGCCGGTTTGAAGCCTTGTTGGAGCAGGTGCTGGCCCAGCCCCCGCTGTGGAACATGAAAGATCTGGCCATCTCCGGCCGGGAACTGATGGAGCTGGGCATGAAGCCGGGGCCGGACATGGGCCGGCTGCTGCAGGAGCTGTTTGATCAGGTGGAGGAAGGGACGCTGCCCAATGAGGGGCAGGCGCTTTGCCGGGCGGCAGCCGACCGCCTGAACAAAAAGAAAAACCCGGATGCCCCCTGAAAAGGGGCCCGGGTTTTTAAAAGATATGTTTTAAGATCCAGCGGCTTTCTTTGGAAAACGCTCTCCGCTCCCGCTTCTCAGGACTGGGGCGCGGCGGGGGGCTGTTCGCCGGCAGCCGTCCCGGCACAGGCGGCGGGACGGGGCAGGATGTACTCGGCGCCGCACTGGGGACAAGCGGAAGGCTCGGAATGACGCTCAAAGATAAAACCGCATTTTTGACATTGGAAAACCGTAATCTATGCCCTCCTTTTCCCTTACGGATGATGTTATTATCTTAGCACAAACGGGACGGGAAATCTACATTTTTTTGCGGATAAAAGCATGAAAAAAACAAAAATATTTGCCGAAAAAACGATGAATAAGACGATTTTTGGCTTTTTTGGCGCGGATTGACAAGCCCCCGCTGCCGTACTAAGATAGGACGGGACAGGCCAAAGGGCGGGCCTGATTTCCCGGTGTTCCCTTCGCCCCAAGGAGAGAAAAAATGGCTGTTTATCTGGTTCGACACGGAGAAACCGATTGGAATATTGAAAAGCGTTTTCAGGGCCAGCGGGATATCCCGCTGAACGAGCGAGGGCTGGCCCAGGCCCGGGCCAGCGGGCAGGCGCTGAGCGGGCTGCGGTTCGGGGCGATCTTTGCCAGCCCCCTGCACCGGGCCTGCCGGACCGCCGAGATCATAGCCGGCTATACCGGCGGCGCGCCGGTGGTCACCGACCCGTTGCTCATCGAGCGGAGCTTCGGCGCCCTGGAAGGGATGACCTTGCCCCAAGGCCAGGCCTATCTGGCTGCCCACGGAGGCACCGGCGGGCAGGAAAGCAAGCTCTCGGCCGGCGGCCGGATGGCCCGTTTTCTGGAAAAGGCGGCCGTTCAATACCCGGATGAGGATATCCTGGTGGTGTCCCACGGCAGCATCATCTGCTGCACCCTCTCCCTGATCACCGGGGACAGGCTGGCCCTCAGCGGCTACGACATCCCCAACGGGGGCATCAACCGGCTGAGAAGGCAGGGGGATGGCTGGAAGGTGGAACTGTACGGCCTGGCCCCCCAGGACTTCCGGCCCGACCTGCCGGATATGCCCTTCCCGGCGGTACGCCAGCCGGAAGAAAACCTGGTGTAAAGGCCCGGAGCGCACAAAAGAAAAAGAAATGTGACCGGGGTGTAAGGAAAAAGAAAAATTCGGAAAATCTCATTGACTTTTTTGAAAAAATCATTATCCTTTTATTTAAGGAAAGAAAACGGGAGTTAACAACGAGTCTTTCCCTGCAAATGTTTTGACCACTGCCTTTTGGGGCAGTCAAGGCCATACGGACAGCCGGGTCAAAAGCCGATCGGCAACTTGGTTTGCCTTATTGATTGAGTTAAAAGCTCAAATTTTATAAGTTGGTTCCTTTATAACCAGTGTGCGCCCCACACAAAACTTGTGAAACGGTCAATAAGAGTAGTAAAAGTAAATCGTTTGCTATATAGACTCGAACCTGTCCATTCCCTTTTTCTTATGCCGCGCGTCCCCGGTTTCCCGCCCTGATTCTGCCCGGCGGGGTCCTGATTCCTGACGTAGCAATACGAAAAACGCAAGCGCATGTGAGGCCAGCCGCCCCTCATGCGCTTTTTCTTTTGCTCTGGGGCTTTACCAAACAGGATAGGGGATACTGCCATGGAAAAACTGAAACTCTACGGCTTCAACAACCTGACCAAGGCGCTCAGCTTCAACATCTATGATGTATGCTACGCCAAGACCCCCCGGGAGCAGCGGGATTATATTGCCTATATTGATGAGCAGTACAATTCCGACCGTCTCACCGATATCCTCACCCACGTTACCGAGATGATCGGCGCCCGGGTGCTGAACATCTCCAAGCAGGATTACGACCCCCAGGGCGCCAGCGTCACCCTGCTGGTAGCCGAGGACAGCATGGTGCCGGTGGGGGATACGGTGGTGGCCCATCTGGATAAAAGCCATGTGACGGTGCACACCTACCCAGAATATCACCCGGATACCTGCCTGGCCACCTTCCGGGTGGATATCGATGTGGCCACCTGCGGGGCCATCACCCCCCTTTCCACTCTGGATTACCTGATCGGCAGCTTTGACAGCGATATCATCACCATGGATTATCGGGTGCGGGGCTTTACCCGGGATGTGACCGGCCGCAAGCTGTTTACCGACCACCGCATCACCTCCATCCAGGATTATATCGACGACGCCACCCTGCGCCGGTACGACAGTGTGGATATCAATGTGTATGAGGCCAACCTCTTCCACACCAAAATGCTTATTAAGGAGATCGATCTGCAGAACTACCTGTTCAAGACCGACGTGTACGAGCTGCCCCCGGCCGAGCGGCTGGCCATCACCGACTCGCTGCGGCGGGAAATGATCGAGATCTTCAGCGGGAGGAATATCTATTGAGCCTTTTGTTTGATCCGGGCAGCCGGCAGGCTGCAGCGCCCCTGTACGAGGCGCTGGAGGAATTCAAAGAGGCCCGCATCGTGCCCTTCGATGTGCCCGGCCACAAGCGGGGCCGGGGCAACCCGGAGCTCACCGCTTTCCTGGGCCAGAAGTGCATGGATGTGGACGTGAACAGCATGAAGTGCCTGGATAACCTGTGCCATCCGGTCTCGGTTATCAAGGAGGCCGAGGAGCTGGCGGCCGAGGCTTTTGGGGCGGCCCACGCCTACTTCATGGTGGGGGGCACCACCAGCAGCGTCCAGGCCATGGTGCTCACCGCCTGCAAACCGGGGGATGAGATCATCCTGCCCCGCAACGTCCACCGCAGCGTCCTGAACGCGGTGATGCTCTGCGGCGCGGTGCCGGTGTATGTGAACCCGGAGACCGACAAGGATCTGGGCATCTGCCTGGGCATGTGCCGGGAGGCAGTGGCGGCGGCCATTCAGGCTCACCCGGCGGCGGTGGCCGTTCTGGTGAACAACCCCACCTATTACGGCATCTGCAGCGACCTGCGCAGCATTGTCCAGCTGGCCCACCAAAAGGGGATGCTGGTGCTGGCCGACGAGGCCCACGGCACCCACTTTTATTTTGACAAGAACCTGCCTCTCAGCGCCATGGCGGCGGGGGCGGACATGGCGGCCGTCAGCATGCACAAGAGCGGCGGCAGCCTGACCCAGAGCAGCCTTCTCCTCTCAGGCCCCGGGGTGAGCGAGGGCTATGTGCGCCAGATCATCAACCTGACCCAGACCACCAGCGGCAGCTATCTGCTCATGAGCAGCCTGGATCTGAGCCGGCGGAACCTGGCCCTGCATGGGGACGAGATCTTTGAAAAGGTGCGCAACCTGGCCCAGTACGGCCGGGATGAGATCAACAACATCGGCGGCTACTACGCCTACGGGCGGGAGCTGCGCAACGGGGACAGCGTCTACGATTTCGACGAGACCAAACTGCTGGTGAACACCCTCCCGGTGGGGCTGGCCGGCATCGAGGTCTATGACCTGCTGCGGGATGAATACGATATCCAGACCGAATTCGGCGATCTGGGCAATATCCTGGCCTATATCTCGGTGGGCGACCGGGTGCGGGATGTGGAACGGCTGGTGGGGGCACTGGCTGAGATCCGCCGCCGGTTCGGCCGGCCGGGCGCCAACCTGATGAAGAGCGAGTACATCGAGCCCACCGTGGTCTGCGGCCCCCAGAAGGCCTTCTACGGCGCCAAGGTGAGCCTGCCCCTCAAAGAGGCCCTGGGCAAGGTATGCACCGAGTATGTGATGTGCTATCCCCCCGGCATCCCCATCCTGGCGCCGGGCGAGCTGGTCACCCAGGAGATCATCGACTATATCCTGTACGCCAAGGCCAAGGGCTGCAGCATGACCGGCCCGGAGGATCTGGACATTGAACGGCTGAACGTGCTGAAGGAGTGAAGAAAGAGAATATGGAACTCTGGTTTACCGAGCATCACAGCAAGGGTGTGGATTTTTCCATCCGGGTGGACAAGCAGCTGCACACCGAGCAGAGCGAATTCCAGCGGATCGACGTGTTCGAGAGCAAGGAATTCGGCCGCTTTCTCACCCTGGACGGACTGATGATGCTCACCGAAAAGGATGAATTCATCTACCATGAGATGATCGTTCACCCGGCCATGGCGGTGCACCCCCATGTAAGGCGGGTGCTGCTCATCGGCGCAGGGGACGGGGGCGCGGTGCGGGAGCTCTGCCGCTACCCGGAGATCGAGCAGATCGACATGGTGGAGATCGACGAGCGGGTGGTGGAGGTGAGTCGCCGTTTCCTGCCCAAGACCGCCTGCTGCCTGGTCGATGAGCGGCTGCACATCTTTTATGAGGACGGCCTCAAGTTTGTGCGGGGCAAGGAGGACGCCTATGACCTGATCGTGGTGGATTCCACCGACCCCTTTGGCCCCGGCGAAGGGCTGTTCACCAAGGAATTTTACGGCAACTGCTACAAGGCCCTGCATGAGGACGGCATCCTCATCAACCAGCACGAGAGCCCCTTCTATGAGGAGGATCGGCGGGCTATGCAGCGGGCTCACAAAAGGATCGTGGCCTGCTTCCCCATCGCCAAGGTGTACCAGGCCCACATTCCCACCTATCCCTCCGGGCACTGGCTGTTCGGCTTTGCCAGCAAGAAGTACCACCCGGTGCGGGATCTGAACGAAGAAGGCTGGAACCGGCGGGGCATTGAGACCCGCTATTACAATACGGACCTGCACAGGGGGGCCTTTTCCATGCCCAACTATGTGCTCCAGGCCCTGAAAGCCCAGGAAGACTGACCGGCCAGACCGGCGAAAAAACGGCCCTGCGGGGCCCTGACAGAAAGGAAGAAAGAAGATGGCAAGAGTACTCATCATCGGCTGCGGCGGCGTGGCCAGTGTCGCCATTCACAAGTGCTGCCAGTGCAGCCAGGTTTTTGAGGAGATCTGCATCGCCAGCCGCACCAAATCCAAGTGCGACGCCCTGGCCCAGCAGCTGAAGGACAAGACCGCCACCAAGATCACCACCGCCCAGGTGGATGCGGACGATCAGGCCCAGGTGGAGGCCCTCATCCGGGAATACAAGCCCGATCTGGTGATGAATATCGCCCTGCCCTACCAGGATCTGACCATCATGGAGGCCTGCCTGGCCTGCAAGGTCAACTATATGGATACCGCCAACTATGAGCCCGAGAATACCGACGACCCCGCCTGGCGGGCCGCCTATGAAAAGCGCTGCAAGGAGCAGGGCTTCTCGGCCTACTTCGATTATAGCTACCAGTGGGCCTACGGGGAAAAATTCCGTCAGGCCGGCATCACCGCCCTGCTGGGTTCCGGCTTTGACCCGGGCGTTACCCAGGCCTACTGCGCCTATGCCCTCAAGCACCAGTTCGATGAGATCGACGAGATCGATATCCTGGACTGCAACGGCGGCGACCACGGCTATCCCTTTGCCACCAACTTTAACCCCGAGATCAACCTGCGGGAGGTATCGGCTCCCGGTTCCTACTGGGAGAACGGCCATTGGGTGGAAGTGCCCCCCATGTCCATCAAGCGGGAATACGATTTCAAGGGTGTGGGCAAAAAGGATATGTACCTGCTGCACCATGAGGAGATCGAGAGCCTGGCCAAGAACATCCCCGGCGTCAAGCGGATCCGTTTCTTCATGACCTTCGGCCAGAGCTACCTGACCCACATGAAGTGTCTGGAAAATGTGGGGATGCTTTCCACCACCCCCATCCAGTTTGAGGGCAAGGAGATCGTGCCCATCCAGTTCCTGAAAGCCCTCCTGCCCGACCCGGCCAGCCTGGGCCCCCGCACCAAGGGCAAGACCAACATCGGCTGCATCTTCCGAGGCAAAAAGGACGGCAAGGAGAAAACCTACTACCTGTACAACATCTGCGACCACCAGGAGTGCTATAAAGAGGTGGGCAGCCAGGCCATCAGCTACACCACCGGCGTGCCCGCCATGTGCGGCGCCCTCATGCTGCTCACCGGCAAGTGGACGGAGCCCGGCGTCTACACCGTGGAGGAGTTCGATCCCGATCCCTATATGGATGCCCTGAACCAGTGGGGCCTGCCCTGGCAGGAGGATTTTGCCCCTGCCCTGGTGGAGTGAGCCATGGAGAAGCGTGACCTGCCCACCCCTTGCTATCTCATCGACGAGGCGGCCCTGAGCCGCAACGGGGAGATCCTGAAAGGGCTGCAGCAGCGCACCGGCTGCCGGGTGCTGCTGGCCCAGAAGTGCTTTTCCTGCTTCGGGTTTTACCCTCTTCTGTCGGAATATCTGGCCGGCACCGAGGCCAGCGGCCTGTACGAGGCCCGGCTGGGCGCCGAGGAGATGCCCGGCAAGGAGGTGCACGTCTTTGAGGCGGCCTACCGGCCGGACGAGTTTGAGGAGATCACCCGGTACGCCGGCCATATCCTCTTCAACAGCATCGGCCAGCTGGCCCGCTTTGGCCCTGCGGCCAAGGCGGCGGGCTGCCAGGTGGGGCTGCGGCTCAACCCGGAATGCTCCACCCAGGAGGGCCATGCCATCTATGATCCCTGCGCCCCCGGCAGCCGGCTGGGGGTGCGCCGGGCCGAGTGGGATGCGGCCATGACCCCGGAACTTCTGGGGCTGCTGGACGGGCTCCATTTCCATACCCTCTGCGAGCAGGACAGCGATGCTTTGGAGATGACCCTCCAGGCGGCAGAGGAAAAGTTCGGGGAATTCTTCGGGCAGATGAAGTGGCTGAACCTGGGCGGCGGCCATCACATCACCCGGCCCGGGTATGATCTGCCCCGGCTGGAGCGCTGCATCCGCCATCTCACCGACCGGTACGGCCTGCTGGTGTATCTGGAACCGGGGGAGGCGGTGGCCCTCAACGGGGGCAGCCTGCTCACCCGGGTGCTGGATATGCTGCCCCGGTTGACCGGGAAAGAACCGGTGCGGCTGATCCTGGATGCCAGTGCCGCCTGCCATATGCCGGACGTGCTGGAAATGCCCTACCGCCCGCCCCTGGCCGGCAGCGGCCAGCCGGGCGAAAAGGCAGTGACCTGCCGGCTGGGCGGGCCCACCTGCCTGGCAGGGGACGTGATCGGGGAATACAGCTTTGATTCCTGCCCCCAGATCGGGGACCTTCTGGAATTTGAGGATATGGCCATTTATACCATGGTCAAGACCAATACCTTCAACGGCATGCCCCTGCCCGCCATTGCGGTGCGGAAAGAAAACGGGGACTGCCAGGTGGTCAGGACCTTCGGCTATGAGGATTTCAAGAGCCGGCTGGGTTAAGGCCGGGGAAAAGAGCAGGTGTGAAGATTCTGGGCATCTCAGGCAGTCCCCGGCAGGGCGGCAATACCGAAACCCTGGTCAGGGCCGTGCTGGAAGGTGCGGCGGCCCGGGGCTGTGATACGGAACTGGTGAGCCTGGGCGGGCTGCAGATCGGGGAATGCCTGGGCTGCAACCAATGTGCCGACACCTTCCGGTGCGTATTGCGGGACGATATGCAGCGCCTCTATCAAAAACTGGAGGAAGCCGACGGCCTGGTGCTGGGCTCGCCCACCTATTTTTATCAGGTCACCGGGCTGACCAAGCTTTTTCTGGACAGGCTCTATGCCTACGAAGCCTTTGACGAGAAGGACCGGTCGGTCTGGCTTTCCCCCAATGAGGTGTTCGGGCTGAAATACGCCGTTACGGTGGCCGTCTGCGAGCAGCGGGATGAGGCGGATATGGGGTACACCTCCATTGCCATGGACCGCACCCTTCAGGCAGTGGGCTACCGGGTGGTGGACAGTGTCAAGGCCCTGCGGCTTTTTGCCCGGGGCGAAGCCCGGAAGGACGAGGAGCAGCTGGAAAAGGCCCGGCGGGCGGGCAATCGCCTGGCCGACACCCTGCTATTGGCGCAGAAGGTCCGGCAGAGCCGGTGAGATTTCTCCGGGAAGAGAAAACCGAATAGAGAAACCAAAAAATCGGCGCAGTCTGCACTGCGCCGATTTCCTTTATACCCGGGGTGGGGCCGGGCTGTTTTTTACAATTGCCGGTCAAAATAGAGGGTTGCCGCCAGCTCGATCATATTCCGCAGCCCGATGTACAGCAAAGCAAAAATCTTCACCCGCTGCAGGGTAAAGGTGGTCTGGCTGTCCAGAAACAAGGGCGCAAAGAGAATCAGAAGCAGCAGAATCGTATGGGAGAGATTGGCGGTGTCGCTGGACTTCAATTGGATCCACTGCCAGCGCTCATCGTTCCGGTACTGCGCTTGCTTTTTGCTTTTTAAGAAAAACAGGCCCAGCGTTGCGGCCAATGCCACAATGAGAAGAAACAAGAGAATAGACTGTTCAATCATCCGACGAAACTTCCCTATGCTCAAAAACATCGTTGATGGAAACCCCAAAGGTCTCCGCAATCCGGAAAGCCAGCTCCAAAGAGGGGGTATATTTGTATTTTTCTATGGATATGGTGGCCTGCCGGGAAATCCCCACCCGGTCGGCCAGATCTGCCTGTGTCCAGTTCCGTTCAGCCCGCAGCACTTTGATCCGGTTCCATATCAAAGGTATCCCCCCTTCCTGCTATAAATGCAATCTGCTGGTTACATTTTGTCAAGAACCAAAAACAATTTTGGGCGAGTTTTGGCTTTTCCCAATAAGGCGCAAAGGCAAAAGCAAGCCCTGCGAGATTGCCCAAAACAAAAAAGCGTGCGGGAATATCCCACGCGCTTTTTGCTGTGCATAACTCAGAGCCAGCGCTCTGCCAGGGTCTTGACCACATAGGCCAGAACCACCCCGATGGCCACAAACCGCACAAAGCCGGGCCCTTTTTTCAGGGCCAGCCCGGCCCCCACATAGCCCCCGGCAATATTGGAAAGGGCACAGGGAATGGCGATCTGCCAGACAATATCCCCGTTGAAGAGATAGATGCAGAAGGCCGTCAGGGTGCTGCCCATCAGCACCAACCGGGTGTTGGCGCTGGCGGCCCGGATGTCGTATTTGAGGAAATGGGAGAGCAGCAGCATGCTCACCGTGGCCCCCGCAGGCCCCACAATGCTGTCATACAGGCCGATGGCCAGCCCGCAGCCCAGCAGAAGAGCCCGGTTGCGCCCCTGGCTCAGGTCGCAGCGCAGGGCCGTGTGGTTCCAGACATTCTTCACCAGAATGGAGAACACGGCGGCAGCTGGCAGCAGCACCAGCAGCATGGTGCGGATCTGCCCTTCTGTGAGCAGATACACCACCCGGGTGCCGGCCAATCCGCCCACGGCCGCCCCCAGGGCCCCCAGCAAAGCGGGGCGCCAATCCAGATAGCCCCCCTTGGCGTAGCGCCAGGCGGTGGCGGCGCATCCGGAAAGGTATTGGAATTTGTTGCAGCCGTACACGCTGCGCACCGGCAGCCCGGTCATCAGATACAGCGGCATGCAGATCAGCCCGCCGCCTCCGGCAATGGCATCCACCAGGCCGGCCGCAAACAGGCCGGGGCAAAGCCACCACAGCAGGGAGAGATAGTCCATACCGGCGCACTCCTTTTTCGGGGCAGAAACCCGTTTTTTCCATTATACGGTGCCCGGCGGCAAAAGGTCAATAAAAGAAGGAGCCCTGCCGCTGATTGAAAAGCGGCAGGGCTCCCGGCTGCAGAAAGCCTCTGCAGGGGCAATATTCAGCTCTTTTTATGGGGCAGAGAGAACCGGGTGAAGATATCCAGGGCGTGGCGGCGGTGGCGGGGTTCCTTTTCCACCAGCTGGGCAGCAATGGCGTCCAGTTCGCCGGGCATCTGGATACGGTCCACCAGTCTGCTGGCTTCCAGGGAAGCGGTACTGTCCTCGCCGCGGAAGGCAATTTTGAGCAGAATGGGGGTGGCTACCGTGCAGGCGACCACCATGATGATGATGGGGCCAAACAGCTCTTCCTGAATCATGCCGGAGGCCATGCCCTTGTTGGCTACGATCAGGGCCACCTCACCACGGCAGACCATGCCAAGGCCGGTCTGTACGCTCTGACGGGTGGAAAACCCGCAGATCTTGGCGCCCAGGCCGCAGCCGATCAGCTTGGAAAGGATACCCACGATCACCAGCATGACCGTGAACAGGGCCAGCTTGGGGGTCAGAGCGGGCAGGGTGACTTCCAGGCCGATGCCGGCAAAGAAGATGGGGGTCAGCAGCAGGTAGGAGAGGGGAGAGAAACGGCTCTCGATATAGCCGGCCCGGGGGGTAGCGCCCACGATCAGGCCCGCCGAGAAGGCGCCGATGATGTCGGCCACGCCAAACCAGGTCTCGGCCGCCCAGGCCAGGAACAGGCAGAGTACAAAGGCCAGAAGGGGGAACCGCTGCAGATCCTCCGATACCTTGTCATTGTACCAGAGCATGAAGCGGTAATAGGCCACACCGATGACGATATCAAAGACAAAGAAGAGAACGATCTTGGCCAGCACCCAGAGCAGGTTGGAGCCCTCGCCCCCAAGGCTGCTCACAACGGTCAGGCAGATCAGGCCCAGCACGTCGTCGATGAGGGCAGCGGCCAGGATGGTGTTGCCCACCTTGGTGGAAAGCTGTCCCATCTCTTTCAGGGTTTCCACCGTGATGCTCACACTGGTGGCGGTGAGCACGGTGCCCATAAAGATGTAGTGGATGGTTTCGGCACCCGGCTGGAACACAAACAGAAGACCGGCACCCATAAACAGAGGCACCAGCACGCCGCACAGGGCCACCATAAAGCCGGTGGGGCCGGTGCTTCGCAGATCTTTCAGGCTGGTGCCCATGCCGGCGGTGAACATGATCACGATCACGCCCAGCTCGGACAGCTGACTCAAAAACTCGCTGGGCTGGATAACGCCCAGAACCGCGGGACCAAAAATCAGGCCAGCCAGCAGGCTTCCCACCACCTGAGGCAGCTGCAGCCGGCCGGTGGCCATGCTGAGCAGCTTGGTGCTGAGCAGGATCACCGCCAGCGAAAACAGATAGGTATAAGACATAAGCGTAGCTTCCTTCCTTTAAAGCAACCCATAGTATAGGTTTACTTTATGAACAAAGCGTGAACAAATACGCTGCAAAATATGTCAGAATGACTTTCCCTGTTTTGAATAGAAAAACAGCTGTGACGGAATGAGTTTTGTATATATGCTATAAATATGTCCTTTCGTGAAGGGTAAAAGCTGTGCAGGTTGCCTATGCGATAACAAAAAAGAACGGGGTTTTCTATTAAGAAACAAGGCACCGGGCAATGGCACAAAAAAGCGCCCTCCGCAGGGAGGGCGCAAGAGTCCGGCAGGGAAAAAGTTACAGCACCGTCTGGCCGTTCACATTCAGCTTGAAGGTCAGCCCGAAAAAGGCGGCAGCCTTGCGGCAGAGCAGCATCCGCTGCATGAAGATCTCGAAATAATCCATGATGGCGCAGATCTCGGTGTTGATGGTGAGGAAGCTGGTGAGGGTTTTGTTATGGGTATCCAGTTCCAGGTGGCTTTCTTCCACCGCGTAGTTCACCCGGTCGTGGATATCAAAGGTGGCGATATCCCGGTTGCGCACCCGGCTGCGGCGCACATCGGTCTTGTCCGCCAGGATCAGGGCCGCCGCAATGGCGTTTACCGGGAAAGCGGTGCTCTCGTCATGGTTGCCGATGGCCGTTACCACCAGGGCTACGTCCTGGGCAGGCATGCCCATCTTGTCCAGCAGGCGGAAAGCCATGCAGGCGCCGCTCTGGGCATGGTCGATGCGGTTGACCACATTGCCGATATCGTGCATATAGCCGGCGATCCGGGCCAGCTCGGCCTCATGTTCGGAATACCCCAGCTGGGTCAGAAGGTAGCTGGCGAACTGGGCCACCTTGCCCACATGGGTGAAGGAATGTTCGGTAAAGCCCAGGGCGATGAGGGTGGCATCTGCCTGGCGGATATAGGTGCGGATCTCCTCCGACTGAGTCACATCCTGAAAAGTGACGGAAGACATGGCGGTTCCTTTCCGGTACGGGGCCAAACGCCCGTACCCTGTTCTGATTTGGCGAAAACTGTCTATATTATACTCAATCCGGGGCGGCCGGCGCAATCCGGCAACGCTCTTTTTACCCAGGATTTACAGGGAAGATACGGCATTCTCCCAAAGCCGGCCCTGTACCCTCGGGGCTTGCCAAAAAAGGGGCGGCATTGTAAGCTAAACAGTACAGATATTTTGGTGAATCCAAGCAAGGAAGGGGAAAAGCCATGACCGACCAGGAACTGATGGGTCTTGCCCTGCAGGAGGCGGAAAAGGCCGCCGCCCTGGGAGAAGTGCCGGTGGGGGCAGTGGTGGCCAAGGACGGCCAGCCGGTGGCCCTGGCCCACAACCTGAGGGAAAGCGGCAAAAATGCCACCTATCATGCCGAGCTGCTGGCCATCCAGCAGGCTTGCCAGGTGCTGGGGGGCTGGCGGCTGTGGCAGTGCGAATTGTTTGTGACCCTGGAACCCTGCCCCATGTGCAGCGGGGCCATCATCAACAGCCGGATCCGGCGGGTGGTATATGGGGCGGCGGACCCCAAGGCAGGGTGCTGCGGCTCCCTCACCGATCTTTTCGCCCTGCCCTTTAACCATCACCCGGTCATAGAGAGCGGGCTGCGGGCCGAGGAAGCCTCGGCCTTGCTGCAGGAATTTTTTGCCCGGCTGCGTCAAAAGCGGCTGGATCAGAAGCGAAAGAAGGAGGAAACAAGATGAGAGAGCGGACGGTGCTGATCACGGGAGGTTCCCGGGGGATCGGCGCGGCGTCGGTGCGGGCCTTTGCGGGGGCCGGGTACCGGGTGGCCTTCAGCTACCACAGCCACGAGGCGGCGGCCCGGGCCCTGGAAGAGGAGCTGGGCGGCCGGGCAAGGGCCTTCCGGGCGGATGTGGCCGACCCGGCCCAGGTGCGCCGGCTGTTTGAGGAATGCCGGTCGGCTTTCAGCCCGGCCGAGATCCTCATCTGCAGCGCCGGCATTGCCCAGCAAAAGCTGTTCACCGACCTGACCGACCAGGATTGGCAACGGATGCTGGATGTGGACCTGAGCGGGGCCTTTTACTGCTGCCGCCAGGCATTGCCGGATATGATCCGGGCCCGGTGGGGTCGCATCCTGCTGGTGAGCAGCATGTGGGGCCAGACCGGCGGCAGCTGCGAGGTGCATTATTCCGCCGCCAAGGCGGGGCTGATCGGGCTGGGAAAGGCCCTGGCCAAAGAGGAGGGCCCCAGCGGGGTCACCGTGAACATCCTGGCCCCCGGCGTGGTGGATACGGATATGATGGCCGGTTTTTCCCCGGAGGATAAGCAGGCCCTGGCCGAGGAGACCCCGGTGGGCCGGCTGGGCAGCCCGGAGGAAATGGCCCGTACCCTGCTGTTCCTGGCAGGGGAAGAGAGCGGCTATATCACCGGCCAGGTGCTGGGCCAGAACGGCGGCCTGGTGATTTGAGCCGGGCGGCCCAAAACAGGCACATCCCCCTTTTCTCCCTCATACAATGTGAGGGAAGGAGAGGGGATATTTTTATGACGGTTTTTGAGACCGGGATCGACGTATCCCGTTATCAGGGCCAGATCAACTGGCCCCAGGTGGCCGCTGCGGGTAAGCAGTTTGCCATTGTGCGGGTGGGCTCCAGCAACAACAACGGGGTGTATGTGGATCCCTATTTTTTGCAGAATGTGGAGGGTGCCCACAGCGTCGGCATGAAGGTGGGGGCCTATTACTTCACCTATGCCCAAACGGAGGAACAGGTGATCCGGGAGCTTCAGACCTATCTGGCGGCACTGGAAGGGCTCAGGCTGGAATATCCGGTGTTTGTGGATGTGGAATCCAACACCCTTACCGGCCTGGGCAAGGATACCCTCACCGGTCTGGTGCAGTTCGCCATGGATATCCTGTACCAGCGGGGATGGTATGCGGGCTATTATAGCTACACCAATTTTGCCAATACTTATCTGGACGCCTCCCGCCTGAGCGCCTATCCCTTCTGGGTGGCAGATTACCGGGGCTATGTGGGCTACAAGGGCAGCTATGATATGTGGCAGTATTCCTCCACCGGCAGGGTGAACGGCATCACCGGAGCGGTAGACCTGAACTACAGCTACAAGAACTTCCTGCCCATCATCAAGGCCGGCGGCTTCAACGGGTTCGGCAATCAGGGCCCGGCCATGCAGCCCATCAGCGGCAAGACCCTGGAGGTTTTCAACGCCCGCTGCGAATACTTCTACACGGCCAATCTGAACGACATCGTGGGCTACCTGCCTTTGGGCGAATATCCGGCCCTTTCCATCAGCGAAAACGAGTACCAGGGCTATATCTGGGTCACTTTCCGCTATGGCAACGAGGAATACTGGACCGTGCTGCTCTCTGACCGGAACCGGCTGGTGGATACCCCGGATACGGAATGTGAGGAGCAGATGGAACAGGCCCTGCAGGATCTGGAGCAGGCCAACGCCAAGATCATTAAGGCAGCCGAGCTGGCCCGTCAGGCGGCGGACCTGGCTGGCCAGGCCTCCGAACTGGCCGATCAGGCGGTGGATACCCTTTTGTAAAGGAGAACGAGTATGGAAAAACAACCGCGGCCCTGGTATCAGGTCCTGGCAAGAACGGCGGTATTCTGCGTGCTGCTCAACTGGGCCCTGCAGAATCCGGCCCTGGCAGGCCGGTGGCTGGCTGCGGTGCAGAGGCTGGCGGCCCCCTTTGCGGTGGGGGCCGCCCTTGCCTTTGTGATCAATGTGCCCCTGTGCTGCATTGAGGCAAGGATGGGCGGCCTGCCCCCCAGGCTGCGCCGTCCCATGGCCCTGACCTTTCTGGGGCTGTTTCTCATCATCCTGCTTTCGGCGGTGGTGGGGGTGCTGGCGCCCCAGCTGCGCCTTACCATCCTTTCCCTGCAGGAAAATCTCCCCCAAATGTGGGACAGGTTCTGGCAGTGGGCCGAAGTCCAGCGCCGGCACTGGCCCTTTTTGGGGGAACTGCTCTCCCTGCGGGAAGACCAGGCCCTTTGGGAAGCGGTGCGCCGGCAGATCGAGGGGCAGAGCCGGAGCCTTTTGAACACCACGGTGGATGCGGCTGCCGGAGCCCTCAGCGCCCTGGCAAATCTGGGGATCGGGGCCGTGCTGGCCATTTATATTCTGGCCCAGAAGGAATCCCTCTGCCATAAATGCAAGATGGTGCTGCTGGCCTGGCTGCCCCGGCCGGCGGCCCGACGGATCTGGGAGACCGGAAAGCTGGCCGCCCAGACCTTTGCGGCCTTTTTGTCCGGCCAGTGTCTGGAAGCCTGCATCCTGGGCGGGATGTTTGCGGTCACCCTCTGGGTCTGCCATATGCCCTACGCCCTCTTTATCAGCCTGCTCATCGCCGTCAGCGCCCTGGTGCCCATCGTGGGTTCGGTGTTCGGCTGCCTGGCGGGGGCCCTGCTCATTGCCTGCGAGGACCCGGTGCAGGCGGCCTGGTTCGTGGTGCTCTTTCTGGCCCTGCAGCAGATCGAGGGCAACCTGATCTATCCCCGGGTGGTGGGGGGCAAGGTGGGGCTGCCCAGCCTGTGGGTGCTGGCGGCGGTGACGGTGGGCGGCAAACTGTTCGGGGTGCCGGGCATGATCATCATGATCCCCTTATGCGCGGTGGCTTACACCCTGGCTTCGGGCGCCACCCTGCAGAAGCTGCGGCAGAAGCAGCAGGAAGAACAGGACCCTTTTCGCCCGCCCACCCGACGCCGTTAAGGGGTGATTTACTTTTCAAAATCCATTGATTATAATTATATTATAAAAAAGTCATAAGAGAAGCCGCCCTGCCCTTTTTGGGGCCAGGCAGGCTTCCAGGGAAAGTCGGTCCCCTCTTCCGGGGCCGGGAAAGGGCAGAAAACAATGACCGTCGTCAACAAAAACCCGGAATATTTTCTGACCATTGCCAGCGAGCGCAGCGTCTCCAAGGCGGCCGAAAAGCTGTATGTATCCCAGTCCTATCTCAGCCAGCATATTGCCAAGCTGGAACAGCAGCTTTCGGTAAAGCTGTTTAACCGGAACAAGAACCCCATCGAGATCACCGAGGCGGGGCGGATCTATGCCAGCTATCTGGAAAGCTGCAACCAGCTGTACCAGAAGCTCATCGCCGATTTCGACAGCCTGAACCAGAACCGGGAACAGACCCTTCACATGGGCTTTTCCAACTGGCGGGCCAGCACGCTGCTGCCGGATATCCTGCCTATTTTTGTGGAGCAGTACCCCAATGTGAAGGTGATCCTGCATGAGCACCCCATCAGCGAGATGTATGGGCTGATCAACAGCAACCAGGTGGATTTTGTCATCATGAACACCACCCTGAACACCCCCGATAATGTGACCGCGGAGACCATCATCTACGAAAAGATCCTTCTGGTGGGCAACCGGAAGAACCCCATGACCCAGCGCCTTCTGGAAGACCAAGCCGCCGACCGGCCGCTGGACCTCCACCTGCTGGAAAACGAGCGCTTTATCCTGCTGGGGCCCGACCTCACCCTGGCCAAGCGGGTGAACAATTACCTGGATAAAAATCAGGTGGTGCTGCGCCACCAGATTCTCACCACCAATACCTCCACCAGCCTGAACCTGACGGCGGAAAATATGGGCTTTTCCTTCCTGAACGAGACCGGCATGGGCCGGGTGCCCAAGCGGGAGGATCTGGTGTTCTTTGACCTGAAAAGCACCGACCTGCTTCAGCCTTTGTGTGTGGTGTACAAGAAAAATACCTATCTTTCGCCGGCAGCCCGGGCCTTCATCAACATTACCATCGAGCATTACAATAAGGTGCAGCAGGCCCAGCGTTTGGCAGGCGAGGGGGAAAACACCCGATCCGAAGAGCAAGAAACATAACTGAATACTTATAATAGCATTCCCGATAAAGACTTTGACACTTTATAAACAGGGTGTTATGATAGGACCAGACCAAGGAAGAGAGGGGCTTTTCCCGATCTCTGGGATCGAAAGTATAAGTTTTTATTGATGAAAGGAATGCAGCTATGAGACTTGCCACTTTGAAGGTCGGCGGCCAGGAGACCGCCGCGGTGATTACCGCCAAGGGCGCCGTACTGGTAAGCACCGTCAATGAAGTGAAGGGTACCGATTACGCCACCGACATGATGTCCCTGATCAAGAAGGGCCAGATCCCGGTGATGAACGAGTGGTACCGGGCGGGCGGCAAGGCTGAGCTGGAAGAGATGAAGACCATCCCCGCCGCAGAAATGGTGTACGGGCCCCTGTACCGCAACCCGGCCCGCATTTTCGGCATCGGCCTGAACTATGCCGACCATGCCGGCGATATCGGTTCCGCCGCCCCCAAGGGTTTCCCCGGCAGCTTCTTCAAGCAGGCCGACACCCTGATCGGCCCCGGCGATGACATCCATCTGCCCCGCCTGAAAGAGGCTCAGAAGACCACCGCCGAGGCGGAGCTGGGCATCATCCTGGGCCAGGACTGCCGGGATGTATCCGAGGAGGATTGGGAGAAGGTTGTGGTGGGCTACACCACCATCCTGGATATGACCGAGGAATCCATCCTGAAGGGCAACGATTACCTGGACGGCAACCCCCGGTACCTCACCATCGTCAAGAACTTCCCCACCTTCTTCAGCTTCGGGCCCCAGCTGGTCACCCCGGACGAGATGCCCAAGGACCTGATGAGCGTAGAGGTGCAGAGTGTGCGCAACGGCGAGGTGTACGCCAAGAACACCATCAGCAACATGACCCACAAGCCCTCCCGGCTGGTCAGCCTGCACAGCAGCATCCAGGGCTGGATTGCCGGCGACGTGCTTTCCACCGGTACTCCCCGTGCCTTTGAGATCAAGGAAGGGGATGTGGCCGAGTGCCGCATCTGCGGCCCCGACGGCTTCGAGATGGCCCCGCTGACCAACCCGGTGCTGGACCTGAAAAAGCACCCGGAGATCAAGGCCTGAGGCCCTTTATCACAGTTCGTTGCAAAGCGCGGCGGAGTTTCCGCCGCCCTTTGTGATATACAGACTGACACAGGAGGAAAGAAAATGGATTTAGGCCTGAAAGACAAAGTCGTGATCTGCATGTCCTCTGCCGCCGGCATCGGCAAGGGCATCGCCAAGGAGATGGCCCGCGAGGGCGCCAAGGTGGTCATCTGCACCGCCGAGGCTTTTAAGGAAGACCTGGAGAACGCCCAGGCAGAGATCGAGAAAGAGACCGGCAACCGGCCCTATACTTTTATCTATGATGTGAAGGATTCCGCCAGCATCACCAAGATGATCAATGATGTGGCCGAGCAGCTGGGCGGCGTGTACGCCCTGGTGAACCACTGCCCCGGCCCCAAGGCGGCTACCTTTGAGAACCTGACCGAGGAAGACTGGGCCGACGGTTATGAGAAGTGCCTGCACAGCTATGTGCATGCCATCCGCGCCGCCCTGCCCTACATGAAGGCTGCCGGCGAGGGCCGCATCCTCAACAGCACCTCCTCCTCCATCAAGCAGGCTCTGGACAACCTGATCCTGTCCAACACCTTCCGCATGGGCGTGGTGGGCATGAGCAAGACCCTGGCCCGCGAAGTGGGCCAGTACGGCATCCTGGTGAACACCATGGGCCCCGGCCGTATCTACACCGACCGCATCAAGTATCTGAACAAGATCCGCGGCGAGAAGATGGGCATCACCGAGGAAGAGTACACCGCCCGCGACTGCGTGTCCTTCCCCCAGAAGCGCTACCAGACGGTGGAAGAGTACGGCCGCATGGCCACCTTCCTGTGCAGCCCGGCCAACAGCGCCGTGTCCGGCCAGTACCTGCTGGTGGATGGCGCCATGACCACTGCTTATTGATGATCTGGCCTTTTTGGGCCGGCTTTTACAAGACAAAAAAGAGCGGAAACTCTGCGGGTTTCCGCTCTTTTTTGTCGTACAGGGCAAATTGACGGTTTTCTTTGTATAAATGCCGAAAAAGGGCCGGGAGCCTTGCAAACAGGTGGGGAGAATGCTATCCTCATCTGTAAAATATCTGCCAAAGGAGCGATAAAATGGAAGAGGAGCTGGAGCAAGGCGCCGATATCATCGTGCTGAAGGACGAAGAGGGCCGGGATGTCCGCTTCGAGTTTCTGGATCTGCTGGAATATGACGGCGAGGAATATGTGATCCTGATGCAGGAGGATGACGACAGCGGAGAGGTGGTCATCCTGCGGCTGGAAGGGGAAGACGAGGAAGGGGAGGACTATGTCGCTGTGGAAGACGCGGAAACCCTGGACCAGGTATATGAGCTCTTCCGGAAAAAGCACCGGGATGATTACCATTTTATCGATGAATAAATTCCGTTTGTACGCTTGAAGAGCGTCCGGAGAGGCCAAGGCAGTCTCCGGGCGCTTTGTTTTTTCAGGAGGTGAGACCATGCCCTGCGAATTCCGATTTTTGATCACGGCGCCGCACCCGGCTCTGCTGCCCCAGGTGGCCAGGGCCCTGCAGGCGTATACCGACCAGGATTTCCAGGCTCGATATCCCCGCCTTTGGGCTGTTTATGACAGATTGATGCGGTACAGCAAAGAGAAATCCCCCCGGGAGGATCGGAAGATCCTGCGCTTTTTCCGGGTGGCCGGCGGCCTGGTGAACTGGCTGCTGGGCCTTTTTCTGCTGCTGCCCACCACCCTGGCGCTGGGAGAATTCTTCTTTTTGTTCCTGGTGGGGGCGATCGCTTTTCTGGCGGGCAATATGGCCCTGTGGAAATCTGCCCGGCGGCTGCTGGGGATCCTGAGCCTGGCGGCGTGCGCTCTTTGCCTGTTTGGGGCGGTGAGCAGTCCGGAGCAGCTGGGCCGGCTGGGCGTTTTGAGTGTGGTGGAGCTGATCGTGGGCCTGCGGGCCCTTCTGTTCCGCCGGCAAAAGGAGGACCGGTTTGAGCGGTCGGCCCGGCTTTTGCTGGAACAGCTGAGCAAAAATCCGGAGCAGAGCGCGGAGGTCCGGGTGGACGGGGAGGGGCTGTGGCTGCCGCCCCAAGCCGAGGGGGAAGAACCTCGGCAGCTGCCGTTCGGGCAGATCCGCTGCCTGGTGCGCGCGCCGGAACTCTATATGATCGTCTGGCGGGATCAGGTGATGCTTCTGCCCAAAAAGAGCCTGGTACAGGGCGACCCGGCCCAGCTGGAAGAACTGCTGGCGGCTCAGCCCGGCTGCCTGAAAATCTGAATCTCACCCAAGAAAAGGAGCCGCCCGGCGGGCGGCTCCTTTTTGTTTTGCAAAAGCATATGTGGGGGGATGGCCTGTCACGACTTGGCAGGCAAAAAGGATTCAGGGTTCCAGTTTGGGGGCAAGATAGCCCTCGGCGCAATAGATGGCGCCCACCGGATTGTTGGCCAGAGCCCGGTCCTTGACCACCAGGGTGGTGACCAGGGCATCGGAAAATTTGGCGAAGAGGGCGTCATGCCCCACGCAAAGCCCCAGGGAGATATTCAGCTGGGTGTGCTGGCTGTTCAGCAGCATGGCCTGGGCCACCGGGTTGCACATGGCCTCGAAGGAGCGTTCCGGTCGTACCCGGTACTGGCCGGGAATGCCCGCCTCGCTCTTGTCGATACCGCCGGTCTTGCAGATCACCGAGACTACCTCGAACCCGTGCCGGCGAAGCAGGCTGTCCACAATTTTGGCCTCTTTCCGAAGGCCATAGCAGAAGGCCATGCCCAGCCGGGTATAGCCCAGCTTCTTGGCAAACTCGATGGTTTCCCGCAGGCGGGGCCATTCCCCATAGCCTTCCGCCTCCACAATGCAGCTCTGGATATAAAAATCCTGGTAGGCCGGCTGGCTGTAAACCGCAAAGGCCTTTTGCATCTGGTCGGCCTGGCGCATGGGGCAGTTGGCGGGCATTTTGGAATGATCCTGCTGATAACAGGCGTGAATGGCACACTGAGCACAGCTGTACATGGGGAATACCTCCTTCGGAATATGGCCGGCGGGGAAAGGGGATGCCTCTGCCCCGCATCGGTGCGTTCTTGTTATCTCCAGTATAGCAAGCCGGGAGCGGCGGGGCAACGGATGCCCGGGTTTAAAGGGAAAAAACGCGAAAAAATACAGAACGGTAAATTTTTTTTGAACGCCCTTGACAGAAACCGGGTGCTGCCCGTATAATCTGAAATTGAATTGAGCGTTAATATTTTGTAAAGGAGCGAAAAGGAACTACTTTTATGGAAGACGACAGCGATAGTAACAATCCTTGCCATCATCCGTCCATTTCTATCCGTGTAAATAGGGCATGCCTGCGTTCTGCTCAAAGTACGGCGGGCGTGCTTTTTTGCGCCTGTTTTTGGGTACGCTCCAGTCCGCCGGGCCGGGCGCTGACGCCGCCCTGATGCCGCGCCGGGAAACAAAAAGAAAGAAACATACCTACTTACAGGAAGGATTTTAGATTTATGGGTACGAATGCAAGTTATATATTGGTTCTGGCGGCGCTGGTCATGATGTCCGCCTATTTCTCCGCTACCGAGACCGCTTTTTCCACTGCCAACCAGATCCGGCTGAAGAATATGGCCGATGACGGCAACCGCCGGGCCCGTCTGGCTCTGCGCATGCTGGAAAACTACGATACTCTGCTTTCCACCATCCTCATCGGCAACAACATCGTGAACATCGCCTCGGCCAGCTTGGCCACCGTGATCTTTGTGCAGTATTTCGGCGACGCGGGCGTGTCCCTGTCCACTGCTGTCATGACCATTGTGGTGCTGATCTTCGGCGAAATCTCCCCCAAAAGCCTGGCCAAGGAAGCTCCGGAAAGCTTCTCCCTCTTCTCGGCTCCCATCCTGCGGGCCTGCAGCATCATCCTCACCCCCTTCAACTTCTTGTTTGCCCAGTGGAAAAAGCTGCTCTCCAAGATGTTCCGGGTGAGCGGCGACCGGGGCATCACCGAGGAAGAGCTGATCACCATGGTGGGTCAGGCTGCCCAGGAGGGCGGCATCGACGCCCGTGAGGAAGAGCTGATCTGCAGCGCCATTGAGTTTGATGACCTGGAAGTGACCGACATCCTCACCCCGCGGGTGGACATCGTGGCCATCAGCGCCGAGGACACCGCCGAGCATATCCGCGAGGTTTTCCAGGAGAGCGCCTATACCCGTCTGCCCGTGTATAAGGACAGCGTGGACAATATCATTGGCGTGATCCATCTGAAGGACTTTTATAAGATCGGCAAGGCCGGCAGCGTTTCCGAAATTATGAAGCCGGTCCTGTTTACCGCCCAGACCACCAAGATTTCCAGCCTGCTCAAGCGGCTGCAGAACGCCAAGAGCCATCTGGCCGTGGTGGTGGATGAGTACGGCGGTACCCTGGGTATCGTGACCCTGGAAGATATTCTGGAAGAGCTGGTGGGCGAGATCTGGGACGAGCACGACGAAGTGGTCAAGGAATTCGAGACCGTTTCCGAAAACGAATACCGGATCCTGGGCAGCGCCAGCCTGGAAAAAACCTTCCGCCTGCTGGAAGTAAAGATGGAGGCCGAGCAGGCCACCGTCAGCGGCTGGGTGAGCGATATGCTGGGCCGCATCCCCGAAAAGGGCGATACCTTTACCTGCGAAAACCTGAAGGTGACCGTGCTGAAGGTGAGCCTGCACCGGGCGGTGGAGGTCAAGGTGAATATCCTGCCCCCCGAGGAAGAAACCGAAGAATGATCCGGCGCCTTCGGGCGCGCAAAGGGCCGGCCCCCATGGGGAGCCGGCTTTTTTTGCGCCGCCGGAAAAAATACTTGACTTCGCCCCTTTAAAGCGTTAAAATTCAGATAACCTGAATGCTTCCGGATGGGAGGAAACTTTCCATGTACTTTACCGGCGTTGAGTACCGCGGCTATCTGGGCTTTTGCTATTATTATGGCAAGGGCCTGTTTCGCCGCGTTCTGCTGCGTCTCTGAGTAAAACGGGAAAGCCAACCGAAGCTTGTCCGTACCGGGGGCCCGCACACGCGGGCCCCCGTTTTTTTGTCCCCGAACCGAATCTGACAGAAAAGAGGAAACTGACATGATCATTATCCTGAAACAGAACGCTCCCCAGGCCCAGATCGATGCCTTTTGTGAAGAACTGCGGGGGATGGGTTTTTCCATCAATGACAGCCAGGGCGCCGAGACCCATATCCTGGGCCTGATCGGTGATACCAAATCCATTGCGGAAAGCTGGGTGCTGGCCAATCCCCTGGTGGAGACCTGCCGCCGGGTCAGCGAGCCCTACAAAAAGGCAAACCGGAAATTCCACCCGGATGACACGGTGGTGCAGGTAGGCGATGTAAAGATCGGCGGTGGGAACTTTGCGGTGATGAGCGGTCCCTGCAGCGTGGAAAGCGAGACTCAGATCGTGGAGGTAGCCCGTCGGGTGCAGAAGGCAGGGGCCAGCCTGCTGCGGGGCGGCGCCTTCAAGCCCCGCACCTCCCCCTACAGCTTCCAGGGGCTGCGGGCCGAAGGGCTGGAGCTGATGCGCCATGCCCGGGCAGCCACCGGCCAGCCCATCGTCACCGAGCTGATGAACACCGAGCACCTGCCTCTGTTTGAGGATGTGGATATGATCCAGATCGGGGCGCGCAATATGCAGAACTTTGAGCTGCTCAAGGCGGTGGGCCGACAGAAAAAGCCGGTGCTTCTCAAGCGGGGGCTCAGCGCCACCCTGGAGGAATTCGTCATGAGCGCCGAATACATCATGGCCGAGGGCAACGAGCAGGTGGTGCTCTGCGAGCGGGGTATCCGCACCTTTGAAAAGAGCATGCGCAACACCCTGGATATTTCGGCGGTGCCCATGCTGAAAAAGATGACCCACCTGCCGGTGATCATTGATCCCAGCCATGCGGCGGGCCTTTCCTGGATGGTGGAACCCTTGGCCAAGGCGGCGGTGGCTGTGGGGGCCGACGGACTGATGATCGAGGTGCACGACAACCCGGCCAAGGCCCTGAGCGACGGCGCCCAGAGCCTGGACCCGGACCAGTTCGACGCCCTGATGGCTCAACTGCGGCCCGAGCTGGAATTCTTCGGCAAGACCCTGAACTGAGGGCGGGTTGTTTTTTGGCCCGGCGGCGTTTATACTAAGGGATGTTCCCGTAAGGGAGCCAGGATTTAAAAATCAGGAGGCCAACGCCATGAAAGCACATATCGCCCTTCAGCCCACACTCCTCTGCTGCCAGCTCAGCCAGGAACAGCTCAATACCCTGGCGGCCATCTCCCGGGCTCTCCGGTTTGAGATGCGCCGGGTGGACAGAGCCCAGGCCGGCCGCACGGTGGGCGCGCTCTGCGGCGCGCCGGGTTCTTCCAAGGGCGCGGTACCGGTGCCCCCCACCATGACCCAGGAGCCGGTGCTGGTGCTGTACCAGTTTACCGAGGCCGGGCTGGACGCCTTGCTGGCCGCCATGAAGAGCGGTGGGGTGAATATCCCCCTGAAGGCGGCGGTGACCCCCACCAATCGGGATTGGCCCCTCTGCCAGCTGGCCGCCGAGCTGGAAAAGGAGCACGCTGCGGTGCAGGCAGCCCGCCCTGCCGGAGAATAAGCCATGAGCGGGAGCAAGCAGAAGTGGATCGCCCTGCTGCTGGCCCTGGGGCTGGCAGCTCTGGGGGGCCTCAGCCTCTGGAACGAACGGCGCAATGCCCCCCAGCCGGATGAGGCCATGGAGGGCTGGCAGGAATATACCGTTTACTGGTTCGATGTGTTCGATACCGTGACCCGGGTGGTGGGTTATGCCCCCAGCCAGGAGGAGTGGACCCGTCAGATGGATGCCCTCCATGAAGATCTGGTGGCCTACCATCAGCTGTTTGATATCTACAATTCCTATGAGGGCGTCACCAGCCTGAAGGATGTGAACGAGCAGGCCGGTTCCGGCCCGGTGCAGGTGGATGAGCGCACCTTTGAGATGCTGAGCCTGGCCAAGGAGATGTACACGGTCACAAACGGCAAGCTGGACGTGGCCATGGGGGATGTGCTGAGCCTGTGGCACGATTATCGGGAGGAAGGACTGGCCAACCCGGACAGCGCCCAGCTGCCGCCCCAGGAAGAACTGGAGGAAGCGGCTGCTCATGGCAGCATCCAGGACCTGATCCTGGATGAAGAAGCCTGTACGGTCCAGTTCGCCGACCCCCGGATGCAGCTGGATGTGGGCAGCGTGGGCAAGGGCTATGCGGTGGAACAGGCGGCCCGGGCTGCCGAGGCCCGGGGGGCCACCAGTCTCTTTATCAGTGTGGGCGGCAACCTGCGGGCCATCGGGCACAGGGCCGACGGAAGAGATTGGATCGGCGGGGTGCAGGACCCCTGGAACCTGGAGGATACCCTCTGCAGCGTGAATGTGCAGAACGGAGAAAGCCTGGTGACCAGCGGGGATTACCTGCGGTATTATACGGTGGACGGCAAGCGCTATTGCCATCTTGTGGACCCGGACACCCTCTATCCTGCCGAACGGTTCAGCGGCGTAAGTGTGCTGTGTACCGACAGCGGCCTGGCTGACTGCCTTTCCACCGGGCTGTTCTGCATGAGCCTGGAAGAAGGCCAGGCCCTGGTGAAAAGCCTGGAAGGGGTGGAAGCCTGCTGGCAGCTCACCGATGGCAGCGTGGTTTATTCCCAGGGCTTTGAGAGCCGGCTGGTATCTTAAAATTCATGAGCCAAAAGCGCTCCCCAAACGAAAAAGGGGGAGCGCTTTTTTGTTTTTGCGCCGGAGGGGCAGCCGCATCTTGACAGAACAACTCTAATCCATTAGACTGAAAATAGAAGAACTCTAATGGATTAGAGAGGAGGTGCAGGATGGAGATCCCCAAGGTGTTTGAAAGCGAGTATCGTTTCTGCCTGATTTTGTGGGAGAACGAGCCCATCAAAAGCAGCGAGCTGGTAAAGCTTTGCCAGCAGAAACTGGGCTGGAAACCCACCACTACCTATACGGTGCTGCGGCGGCTGGGCGAGCGGGGTGTTTTGAAAAATAAGAACACGGTGGTCCGCTCGCTGGTAAGCAAGGATCAGGTGCAGACCGCCCAGATTGACGAAATGGTGGAAAAGACCTTCGAAGGCTCTCTGCCGGCTTTTGTGGCGGCATTTACCCGAAGCCGCAGCCTGTCTCCGGCGCAGCTGGACGAGGTCCAGGCCATGATCGACCGGTTCAGAAAGGGGGAGAACCATGACTGAACTGTTCTTGGAGCTGGTGAACCGGAGCGTGGAAGCAAGCTGGCTGGTATTGGCTGTGCTGGTGCTGCGGCTGGTGCTGCGCCGTGCCCCCAAATGGACGGCGGTGCTGCTTTGGGCGCTGGTAGGTCTGCGGCTGACCCTTCCCTTTACGGTGGAAAGCGCCCTGAGTCTTCTGCCCAGCAGCCACACCGTGCAGCAGGATATCCTGTTCAGCTCTCAGCCGGCAGTGTACAGCGGTGTGGGGCTGGTGGACAGGGCCGTGAATCCGGTCCTGCAAAGCGCCTTCACCCCGGACCCCGCTGCCTCCGCAAATCCGCTGCAGCTGGTAGTGCCGGTTCTGGCGCTGGTTTGGGCGGTGGGCGTGGCGGTACTGGCGGCCTATACTGCCTTCAGCTGGCTGGGGCTGCGCCGCCGTCTGGCCCAGGCCGTCCTCTTGCGGGATAACATCTACCAGAGCGAGCGAGTGGTTTCCCCCTTTGTGTTCGGCCTGGCCCGGCCTGGTATCTATCTCCCCTTTTCCCTGGATTCGGGCACTATGGAGCATGTGATCGCCCACGAGCAGGCGCACATTGCCCGCCGGGACCATTGGTGGAAGCCCCTGGGTTTTGCCATTACCGCCGTGCTTGCCCTCACAAACGAGAGCGCCGATGCCTTTATAGCCGATACACTGGCCAGTTTTACCCTGAACAGGGATGGCAGCTTTTCTTATACCCTGCCTGGGCCCATCCCCGAGGCGGAAGATGGAAAGACCCGGATCGCTGTCCGGCTGAATGCCTCCTTCTCCACCGGGGCGGGCAGTGATTCCGTGCAGTCGATGGAATACGGGCCGCAGGAATTGGCGGGGAAAGAGACCGTAACCGGCAGGCTGGAACTGGAGCGGGGCGAACTGGCAGGGGTCGCTTTTACCGTTTCTTTTGAAACGGAACTGGGGCCAGACGCCCGCCGGCAGTATGCGGGCAGGGGCATCGAGCTGGTTCCGCCCTTCCGGTACGGCCAGCCGGCGGGGTACGCCGAGCCGACGGTGGGCGGTATATAAACAGGGAGAATGACCGATTGCTGTACACCTTTATACGGAGCCAGGACGGAACTGGAAACCATGGCCAAAAATAATCTGCTTTCCCCGGCTTGAAGCAGACCGGCTCGAAATGCGAAAAATAAAAGCAGCGCTCCGGCAGGAGCGCTGCTTTTTTCTGTCAGCGTTTGGGTTCCACGGTCACCTTGCGGCTGAATAAGCGCTTGGGCGGCAGCCCGGCCAGGGTACGGCGCACATGACTGCGGATAAAGAAGAAGCAGATTACATGGACAATGAGCACCAGGGTCCAGCTTACCGGGTAGGAAAGATACAGCACCATGGGGCTCCGGTATGCCTTGAATACGGTGGCCACCCAGCCCAGCCGAAGCCCGCATACGCCCACCATGGAGACCAGGGCCGGGGCGATGGAGTGCCCCATGCCCCGCATGCTGCCCACCATTACGTCCATCATGCCGCAGATGAAGTAGATCAGGCAGATGTATTTCATCCGCACCAGGCCGGCCGCGATCACCGCCGGGTCGGAAGAATAGATGCTCAGCAGCCAGGGCCCGGCCAGATAGGCGGAAACGCCCAGCACCAGGCCGGTGGTCAGCACCAGGCCCTGGCATTCCAGCAATACCTTGTCTACCCGGTCAGGTTTGCCGGCGCCGATGTTCTGGCCGGTAAAGGTGAGGCAGGTCTGGTAGAAGGCGTTCATGGCGGCGTACACAAAGCCCTCAATGTTGGAAGAAGCCGCGTTGCCCGCCATGATGGTGGAACCGAAGCTGTTCACCGAGGACTGAATCACCACGTTGGATACCGAGAACACGATACCCTGCAGCCCGGCAGGCAAGCCGATCTTGAGAATCAGATAGAACTTGAATTTGTCGATTTTCAGCTTTTTCAGGTCCAGCTTGAGGCTGTCGGTTTCCCGCAGCATGCAGCGCACCACCAGAGCGGCCGAGATGGTCTGGCTGACGGCGGTGGCAATGCCCACACCTGCCACCCCCAGGTGGCAGCGGATGACCAGGAACAGGTTGAGAATCACGTTCACGATGCCGGCCAGCAAAAGGAAATACAGGGGCCTTTGGGTATCGCCCTTGGCCCGCAGCAGAGCGCTGCCGAAGTTATATACCATCAGGGCCGGCATGCCCAGAAAATAGATCCGCAGATAGAGGGACGCCAGGGGCAGCACGTTTTCCGGGCAGGCCATCCACCGCAAAAAGAGAGGGGCTCCCGCCACGCCCACGATCAGCAGCAGAACGCCGCTGAGCAGGGCCACCGTCATGGCGGTATGCACGGTCACCGAAAGGTCTTTATCCTCCCGGGCGCCGTAATACCGGGCGGCCACCACGTTCACGCCCACCGAAATGCCCACAAACAGGTTGATGAGCAGGGTAATCAGGCTGGTATTGCTGCCCACGGCGGCCAGGGCGTCGCTGCCCGCCCAGCGGCCCACCACCACCACGTCGGCGGCATTGAAGAGCAGCTGCAGGATGCTGGAAAGTATGAGGGGGATGGAAAAAACCAGCAACTTGGACAGAAGCGGGCCGTTCACCATATCGATCTTATGTTGTTTCACGATAACTCCTTTCTTTTTTCTTATCACCAAAACGCAATGCGGAAAAACAGAGGGTCAGGGCAGGGGGAGCCGCGGTTCCTGCCCGTTCAAATGGGATACCTCCCGGGCCAGCATCTCTTCCAGCGCCGCAAGGAAGGCCGGGCAGGAGACGCCCGACCGGCGAATAAGGTCCACCCGCAGGGAGGTTTCCAGCCCCCGGATGGGGAAGACATACAGCCGGCATTCCGGCGGGCAGTTCAGGTTGTGGGCCGACACCCGGGGCAGGATCATCCGGGGGGTGATGCCCGCCGCGGGAAAAAGGGCGCACAGTTCCAGCTGGTTGGAAAAATCGTTGATGTTCAGCATGTTGGAAATGGAAACCCCCGTCCGCAGGCAGTGCTGGCGGATCAGGTCGGCGGTGGTGCTGGGCTCGCCCCGTTCCACAAAGGGGATGTCCTGAAAATCCCGCAGGTCGGCCCCGCCGCTCAGGGCCTCCAGCCGGTCGGGCCAGCTCCCGCCAAACCGCTGTTCCAGCAGGGCGCCGGGCAGCATCAGATAGAGCTTTTCCAGCCCCAAAGGCTGGACGTGAAAGCTTTCCTCCAGCCGGGTGTTCAGCCCCAGGAACAGATCCAGCTCTCCCTCCCGCAGCATCTTTTCCATTTCCCGGGTCTCCCGGTTTACCACAAACAGCTTTACATGGGGGAATCGGGCGTGAAAGGCAGGGAATACCCGGGGCAGCAGCACCGAAGCCCGGCCGCTGTTGATGCCCAGACGCACCTCGCCCCGCAGCCCGGCATTGTACTGCCCCAGCCGGGTGTTCAGCTCCTCTTCCAGGGCCTGCATCTGCAAAAGGGAAGCCCGGAGCGTCTGGCCGGCAGGGGTCAGCTGCAGGCGGGGCCTGCGCTCAAACAGGCGCACCCCAACCCGCTCTTCCATCCGGCGGATATGGTCGCTCAGGCACTGCTGGGTCACAAAAGCACGGCGGGCCGCGCCGGAAAAGCTCATCTCCTCGCAGACCAGCAAAAACATCTCGTAGCCGGTATTCATGGGGCGGCCTCCTCTTCGGAAAAGGGCATGCGGCGTCTATTTCCCTTTCTTTTCTTATTTTTTACAAAAGAGCTCTGCCTACTATACACCAAAGAAAAGACCTTTACAAGCACCCCCAAAGCCTGCCAAAAGGCCGAAATCGGCAAATTGTAAGAAAAACGTAAGAAAAAGCGTGGAATCCCTCAAAGCATCCGCCGCCCCCTTCTGGCAGCATGATGGTAAAGAAAGGGGAGAAAACGAAGATGGGAACCATCTGGTTCAGGGCCTCGCTGGCCCTGTTGGGGGTGGGCGCCTTCTGGCTGGCTATCCTGCTGCAGCGCCGGCCCCATGGCAGCCGGAGAAAAGAGAGGAAAAGCCGCCCGCAAAAGGCAAAGGCTCGGCCTGCCCGACAGCCTGTCCGGCAGCCTGCCCGGGTGCGCCGGAGCAGAAAAAGGAAAAGCCTTTTGTGGCGGGGCGTATTGCTGCTCTGCCTGATATGGGCCCTGAGCCAGGCCGGCCGGGAGCTGGGCCGGCTCTGGGGCGGGGAAAGAGAGACCCTGCCCGGTGAGGGACTGGCCCAGGGCGGGGCGCTGGCGGCGGAGAGCGCCGGCGGGCCGGATTTTGCCTCCCTGGGGCTGGAAGCCCCCATTCTCTACCTGGAAAGGGAAGGGGAGGTACTGTACGAGAAAAACGCCGACCGGCCCACTGCCCCCGCCAGCACTACCAAGCTGCTCACGGCCCTGACCGTGCTGGATTGGCTGGACCCGAAAACCACCATCACGGTGGGCCCGGAGGCGGAATGGCCGGAACCGGATGCCTCCCGGGCCTGGCTGGCCCAGGGGGACCGGATGAGCCTGCGCCAGGCCCTGATCGCCCTGCTGCTGCCCTCGGGCAATGACGCGGCCTGGACCCTGGCCGTGGCGGGCGGCCGGGCTATAGCGGGCCAGGAACTGACCGAGGAGCAGGCGGCCCAAAAGTTTGTGGAGGAGATGAACCGGAAGGCAGAGCAGCTGGGCGCGGAGGATTCCCACTTTGTCCGGCCGGACGGCTATGATGCCGAGGGCCAGTATACCACCGCCCGGGACCTGGCCCGGATCGGCCGCCATGCTCTGGAAAACGAGACCCTGGCCGAGATCCTGGGGATGGGGGAGAGCACCGAGACCTGGGCAAGCGGCCGGCAGGTCACCTATCAGAACTCAAATCTTCTCCTCAGGCCGGAAAGCCCCTGGTACGATTCCCGGGCCATCGGACTGAAGACCGGCAGCACCGACCAGGCCGGCTGCTGCCTGGTGAGCGCCCTGCGCTTGGGGCAGGATGTATGCCTCTGCGTGGTGATGGGAGACAGTGAGGAGGGCCGCTGGCGGGATACCGCCGCCCTCTTTGACCGGCTGGGGGAAGGCTGAAAAGCCGGCCCCCGGCCTGCTTTTGCCCCTCGCTTTTAATAAGGAAAGACAAGGCCCTTCCGGTTGCCCCGGGAGGGCCTTTGTGCTATAATAATACGGTTACTATGGATATTTCTGCGCTGTGGGCGGGCAGGCCCTGCCCCGGCGCTTTGCAGCGAGGCGGATATGAGAGTTTTGGGCATCGACCCCGGTTATGCCATTGTGGGCTGGGGCGTGGTGGACTACCAGGGCAACCGGTTTTCCCCGGTGGGGTTCGGGGCGGTCACCACAGCGGCCGGGGTGGATTTTGAAAAGCGGTTGGAACAGGTGTATCAGGGGGTGAAGGAGGTCTTTGAGACCTACCGGCCCGAGGCTCTTTCCATCGAAAAACTCTTTTATCAGCACAACCAGACCACCGTCATCGGGGTGGCCGAGGCCAGAGGAGTCATCCTGCTGGCGGCTGCCCAGGCGGGGGTGCCCATCTTTGAATATACCCCCATGCAGGTCAAGCAGTCGGTGAGCGGCTACGGCATGGCGGTGAAAAAGCAGGTGCAGGAGATGACCCGCATCCTGCTGCATCTGCCCACCGTGCCCAGGCCCGACGACACCGCCGATGCCCTGGCCATGGCCATCACCCATTGCCACTGCGCCCGCAGCCGGCTGCAGAACTACCCGATCCGATAAGGAGGAGCCCCCATGATCTATTGCCTCAGCGGAAAAATCCTGAAAAAGAACCCGGACAGCGCCGTGATCTCCTGCGGCGGGGTGGGGTATTGGGTGCAGATCCCCTCTTCGGCTTCGGGCGCCCTGCCCCCGGTGGGGGGCGAGGCCACCCTTTACACCGTCCTGTCGGTGAGTGAAAACGACATCTCCCTCTACGGCTTTGCCAGCGAGGAGCAGCAGGCCTGCTTTAAGATGCTCACCGGGGTATCCGGGGTGGGGCCCAAGGCCGGGCTGGCCATCCTGAGCGTGCTCACCCCGGACCGGATCGCCCTGGCCATCTCCTCCGGCGACCACAAGGCCTTCACCGCCGCCAACGGGGTGGGGCCCAAGCTGGCCCAGCGCATCACCCTGGAACTGAAGGACAAGGTGGGCAAGGGCCTGGCGGGCAGCGCCGAGCTGGGCCAGGTGAGCGCCGCGGCCCAGAGCGCCGGCGGGGTGGCCCAGGCCATCGGGGCACTGGTGAGCCTGGGATATTCCCAGAGCGAGGCTGCCCAGGCGGTGGCCCGGCTGGATGCCTCCCTGCCGGTGGAAGAACTGATCCGCCTGGCACTGCGGGGCATCGCACAAGGAAAGAGGTAAACTGTGGAAGAATATGGATTTGAGACCGGCCGCCTGGTAAGCCCCGAGGCGGAACCGGCAGATACGGAAGAAAACAGCCTTCGCCCCCGCACCCTGGAAGAATATGTGGGGCAGGAGAAGGTCAAGGAAAACCTGCGGATCTATCTGGAAGCCGCCAAGCGCCGGGGCGAGGCCATGGATCACATCCTGCTTTACGGCCCTCCGGGCCTGGGCAAGACCACCCTGGCCGGCATCGTGGCCCAGGAGATGGGGGTGCAGATCCGGGTGACCAGCGGCCCCGCCATTGAAAAGCCGGGGGATCTGGCTGCCCTGCTCACCAACCTGCAGGAGGGGGATATCCTTTTTATCGACGAGATCCATCGGCTCTCCCGCCAGGTGGAGGAGGTGCTCTACCCGGCCCTGGAGGATTTTGCCCTGGATATCATGATCGGCAAGGGCCCCTCGGCCCAGAGCATCCGGATCAACCTGCCCCGGTTCACCCTGATCGGGGCCACCACCCGGGCCGGCCAGATGACCAACCCTCTGCGGGACCGGTTCGGGGTGCTGCTCAAGCTGGAACTGTACAGCCCCGACGAGCTGGCCCGGATCATCCGGCGCAGCGCGGGCATCCTGGCCCAGCCCTGCACCCCCGAGGGCGCCTATGAGCTGGCCAAATGCAGCCGGGGTACCCCCCGTGTGGCCAACCGGCTGCTCAAGCGGGTGCGGGATTTTGCCCAGGTGCTGGGGGACGGCACCATCGACGAAAAGACCGCCCAGGTGGCCCTCAAGCGGATGGACATTGACGGGCTGGGGCTGGACGAGATGGACCGGAGCGTGCTGCGGGCCATCATCGAGCTGTACGGGGGCGGCCCGGTGGGGCTGGATACCCTGGCCGCCGCCCTGGGCGAGGAGGCCGTCACCCTGGAGGATGTGTGCGAGCCCTATCTGATGCAGATGGGCTTCCTTACCCGCACCCCCCGGGGCCGGTGCGTCACCCGGCTGGCCTACCGGCATCTGGGCATGACGCCCCCCGAAGAGGCAAGCCGGGAGGATGACGGCCAGCAGAGCTTTCTGTAAGCCTGCAAGGGGCCAAAAGATTCAGGATCGGCAAAGCGCCCCGGCCATGGGCTCAAGGGCGCCGGAAAATAAAAATTCACATTTTGACACTTGTTTTTAAAGCCGGGCCGCATACAATGAAACCATACTGCCCTTCGGGGCAAAAGCGGCAGGGCGCAAGAAGGAGAGATCGTTATGGGAAAACTGTTTGGTACCGACGGCATCCGCGGTGTGGCGGGGCAGGATCTGACCTGTGAGCTGGCCATGAAACTGGGCCGGGCGGCTGCGGCCGTCCTCACCGAAAAAACCGGCCACAAGCCCCGGATCCTCATCGGCAAGGATACCCGGATCTCCGGCGACATGCTGGAATGCGCCCTGGCTGCCGGCCTGACCAGCGTGGGGGCGGATGTGGAGCTGCTGGGCGTGGTGCCCACCCCCGCCGTGGCCCATCTGGTGCAGAAGTACGGGGCCGACGCGGGCGCGGTGATTTCGGCCAGCCATAACCCCATGGAATTCAACGGCATCAAGATCTTCCGGGGAGACGGCTTCAAGCTGCCGGATGAGGTGGAAAATCTCATCGAGGCCCATATGCAGGCCGAAAACCCCGACCAGGAGCTGGCCGTGGGCAGCGGCGTGGGCCGGGTGATCTACCGCCAGGGCGCCGTGGAAGACTATGTGGAATATCTCTATGAACACATCGGGGCCGACCTTACCGGCCTGCGGGTGCTTTTTGACTGCGCCAACGGCGCCTCGGCCCAGGTGGCCAAAAAGCTTTTCCCCCGGCTGGGCTGCCAGTGCGATTTTGTGGGGGCCGAGCCGGACGGCGTGAACATCAACCGGGACTGCGGCTCCACCCATCTGGATAAGCTGGAAAAACTGGTGGTAGAGGGTGGCTATGACTGCGGCATCGCCTTTGACGGAGACGCCGACCGGTGCCTGGCCTGCGACGAAAAGGGCAATGAGATGGACGGCGACAAGATCATCGCCCTGCTGGCCTGCGATATGCAGCAGCGGGGCCGGCTGGATCAGGATACCGCCGTGGTCACCGTCATGTCCAACCTGGGCTTCATGAAGTATATGGAGGCCATGGGGGTCAAGACCGCCCGCACCGCCGTGGGCGACCGGTATGTGCTGGAAGAGATGCGGGCCAAGGGCTACGCCATCGGCGGAGAGCAGAGCGGCCATGTGATTCTTCTGCACCATTCCACCACCGGCGACGGTGAGCTCACCGCCGGCAAGGTGCTGGCCTTGCTGGCCCGCAAGAAGTGCAAGATGAGCCAGCTGAACAGCTGCTTTGACAAATTCCCCCAGGTGCTCATCAACGTGCGGGCCAACGCGGCCCAGAAATCGGCCTATAAAGAGGACGAATGGCTGATGGGCTTTATCGACAACGAACAGCAGAAGCTGATGGGCATGGGCCGGGTGCTGGTGCGGGTCTCGGGCACCGAGCCCCTCATCCGGGTCATGGTGGAAGGCCAGGACCAGCAGGCCATCGAGGCCAGCGCCCGGCGGATCGCCGAGATGATCGACAAGCGGATCATCCATCCCACCCTGTAATAGAGAAAAGGAAACGCCATGCGAAGCGCAGATCAATGGAAGGATTATGAGCTCATCGACGCCACCGGCGGCAACCGGCTGGAGCGATGGGGCGAGACCATCCTGGTGCGGCCTGACCCCCAGGTGGTCTGGAAGAATGAGCCGGTCTCGCCCCTGTGGCGCCGGGCCGACGCGGTCTACCACCGTTCCAGCAAGGGGGGCGGCAGCTGGGAATACCGGCGCCCCCTGCCCCAGAAGTGGAAGATCGGCTATGGGGCCCTCAAGCTGGTGGTCAGCCCTACTGGCTTCAAGCACACCGGGGTGTTCCCCGAGCAGGCGGTCAACTGGGATTGGTATGCCCGCAAGATCGCTGCTGCCGGCCGCCCGGTGAAGATCCTGAACCTGTTCGGCTACACCGGCGGCGCCACCCTGGCCTGCGCCGCGGCGGGCGCCCAGGTCTGCCATGTGGATGCCTCCAAGGGCATTGTGGCCTGGGCAAGAGAGAATGCCGCCGCCAGCGCCCTGGCCGATAAGCCCATCCGCTGGATCGTGGACGACTGCGCCAAGTTCGTGGCCCGGGAACAGCGCCGGGGCAGCCTGTACGACGGCATTATCATGGACCCGCCCAGCTATGGCCGGGGCCCGGGGGGCGAGGTCTGGAAGCTGGAAGACAATATCTATGACCTGATCGCCCTCTGCGCGGGGGTGCTCAGCAAGCAGCCGCTTTTTGTGGCAGTGAACAGCTATACCACCGGCCTCAGCCCGGCGGTGATGGAATATATCCTGAAAACCACCCTCTGCGGCAGGTATGGCGGGCGCACCAGCTGCGACGAGATCGGGCTGCCGGTGAGCGCCACCGAGGGCGTGGTGCCCTGCGGGGCCACCGCCCTCTGGGAAGAAGAGTAAAAAAGGGAAGGCTTAAATGGAAAACGAGAGGAACGATACCGCCATGATCCAGGCGGATCAGGTGCGGTTCCGGTACGACCCCCACAAGAAAAAATACGCAGTGGACGGCGCCAGCCTTCAGATCCGCAAGGGCGAATTCGTGGCGGTGCTGGGGGCCAACGGGTGCGGCAAATCCACCCTGGCCAAGCATTTCAACGCCATCCTTCTGCCCGAGAGCGGCACCGTCACGGTGGAGGGCATTCCCACCACCCAGGAAGACAAGGTCTATGACATCCGCCAGAAGGTGGGCATGGTATTCCAGAACCCGGATAACCAGATCGTGGCCACCGTGGTGGAAGAGGATGTGGCTTTTGCCCTGGAAAACCTGGGCGTACCCCCTGCCGAGATCCGCAGCCGGGTGGATGAAGCCATGGAGATGACCGGCATTTACAAGCACCGGCTCAAGGGCCCCCACAAGCTGTCGGGCGGCCAGAAGCAGCGGGTGGCCATTGCCGGAGTGATCGCCATGCGGCCGGACTGCCTGGTGCTGGATGAATCCACCGCTATGCTGGACCCCCGGGGCCGGGAGACGGTGATGAACACCATCCGCCGGCTCAACCGGGAATACGGCATCACGGTGGTGGCCATCACCCACTATATGGAAGAAGCCGCCCAGGCCGACCGGGTAGTGGTGATGAGCGGCGGTAAGATCGTGATGGAGGGCACCCCCAAAGAGGTGTTCAGCCAGACCGAGAAGGTGCGTGCCCTGCGGCTGGATGTGCCCCAGGCGGCGGAACTGCGGGATGAGCTGGTCAAGGCCGGCGTGCCCATGCCCGAGGGGATCATCGACGAAGAGGAATGCGCCCAGGCGCTGTATGAACTTTTGAAATAACCAGAAGTCAGGAGGGCCACGGCCTGGGGGCCGGGCCCATCCGGAAAAACGAGGAAGCAATATGGCAGCAATCATCAAGGTGGAGCATCTCACCCATATCTACGGGGAGGGGATGCCCGACGCCACCACCGCCCTGGAAGATGTGAGCTTCGAGGTGGAGAAGGGGGAATTCCTGGGTGTCATCGGTTCCACCGGCAGCGGGAAATCCACCCTTATCAGTCATTTCAACGGGATTTTAAAGCCCACCCGGGGCAAGATCTATCTGGACGGCAAGGATATCTGGGCCGAACCGGATAAGATCCGGCAGGTGCGCTTTGCGGTGGGCATGGTGCAGCAGTACCCGGAATACCAGCTTTTTGAGGAGACGGTGGCCAAGGATATCGCCTTCGGCCCCCGGAACATGGGCCTGCCCGAGGAGGAGATCGGGGAAAGAGTCCGCCGTTCGGCCAAATTCTGCGGCCTGAGCGAGGATCTGCTGGAGCACAGCCCCTTTGAGCTCTCCGGCGGTCAGAAGCGCCGGGCCGCCATTGCGGGGGTCATGGCCATGAATCCCCGGGTGCTGGTGCTGGACGAGCCCGCCGCCGGGCTGGACCCGGAGGGCCGGGATACTATCCTTTCCCAGATCAAGCAGTATCACAAGGCCACCGGGGTCACGGTGCTGCTGGTGAGCCATTCCATGGAAGATATCGCCAAATATGCCGACCGGGTGCTGGTGATGGACCAGCACCGCATCGCCATGCTGGACGAGGTGGCCAAGGTGTTTGCCCGGGCGGATGAATTGCTGGAGCTGGGGCTCAGCGTGCCCCAGGTGACCAAGATCTTTCTGCGGCTGCGCCAGATGGGGCTGGAGATCCCCACCGACGTGTACACCGTGCCCTATGCGGTCAAGACCATTCAGGAGGCGCTGGCCGCCAAAAAGGAGGTGGGCTGATGCTGCGGGATATCACCATCGGGCAACATTTTCCCGGCAATTCGGTGGTCCACAGGCTGGACCCCCGTTTGAAATTGCTGCTCACCATGGCCTATATCATCATTCTGTTTGTGGCCTCCAACCCTTTGGGGCTGGTCATCAACATCCTGGTGCTGGGGGTGCTGTACGGGCTGAGCAAGATCCCTCTCAAGCTCATCCTCAAAAGCCTCAAGCCCATCATGCCCATCGTGTTTTTCACCGCCCTGCTCAACCTGTTCTTTATCACCGGTACCAGCGAGCCTCTGGTGCAGCTGGGCTTTTTGAAGATCTACCCGGAAGGCGTGCGCTATGCGGTGCTCATGGCGGTGCGGGTAGTGGCCCTGATCGCGGGCACCAGCCTGCTCACCTACACCACCAGCCCTATCAGCCTCACCGATGCCATTGAGCAGCTGCTGCGGCCCCTGGCCAAGCTCCGCTTCCCGGTGCATGAGCTGGCCATGATGATGACCATTGCCCTGCGGTTCATCCCCACCCTCATTGAGGAGACCGACAAGATCATGAACGCCCAGAAGGCCCGGGGCGCCATGCTGGATTCCGGCACCCTCAAGGAGAGGATGCACGCCCTGGTGCCCATCCTCATCCCCCTGTTCATCTCGGCCTTCCGCCGGGCGGACGAACTGGCCATGGCCATGGAGTGCCGCTGCTACCACGGGGGCGAGGGGCGCACCCGCCTGAAACAGCTGCGCTATGGCCGGCTGGATCTGGCCGCTGCCCTGGTTTCGGCCCTCTACTTTGTGCTGGTGCTGGCCACCCGGCTGGTGGCAAAAGGGTTCTGAAGATGAATGTGCTGCTCACACTCAGTTTTAAAGGCGCCGTCTACCACGGCTTTCAGGTGCAGAAAAACGGAGTCACGGTGGCCGGCGTGTTCCAGGATGCCCTGGAAGGGCTGCTGGGCTTTCGGCCGGATATCAAGGGCTGCGGCCGCACCGACGCCGGGGTCCATGCCCTGAAATATGCCCTGAGTTTCCGGTGCGAGGGGCTGAGCCTGCCCTTGGAAAAACTGCCCCTGGCCCTGAATTTCCGGCTGCCGCCGGATATTCGGGTACTCAAGGCCCAGCCGGTGCCGGAGGATTTCCATGCCCGGTATTCCGCCCACTGGAAAACCTATTGCTATCATATCTGGAACAGCCCGGTGGAAAGCCCTTTTGAGGCGGAATATTCCCACCGGGTCTCTCCGCCTTTGGACCTTGCGGCCATGGAAGAAATGGCGGCCCGGCTGAAAGGCCGGCATGATTTTGCCCCCTTCTGTTCGGCGGGTTCCTCGGTGGCCGAAAAAGGGGATACCGTGCGTACCCTGCGGGAATGCCGGGTGGAAAAACAGGGCAGCCGGGTGCTGCTCACCTTCACGGCGGATGGCTACCTCTACAACATGGTGCGGATCTTGTCCGGCACCCTGGTGGAGGCGGGCCTGGGCAAACGGAGCCCCGAGAGCGTGGAGGAGATCTTCCGCCGGGGGCAGCGCAGCCTGGCCGGCCCCACCCTGCCCGCCAAGGGGCTGTTCCTGGTGGATGTGGAATATCCCGGCCTTGTGCTCTGACATGATTTATACACTTCTGTATGCTACAATACCCGAAAGGAGGGGACAAAATGGAAGATGAGCGGCTTCCCGGCGCTCAGCCGCCGGAGGGCGGCGACAGCGCCCCGCCGGACGACAGCCGGTGGGAAGAGGGGGATTCCCTCAACTTTTTGTCCGCTCCCCCTGCCGGCAGGCCGGCGGGCGAAGATTCCCGGCCGGTTCCCCCGGCCCGGCAGGAGCCCCCTAAAAAAAGCCCTGCCGGCGGCACGGCCCATCCCCAGCCCGGGGCGGAAACAGCTGGGGAAGAGCCCCCCGGCCCCCTCAAGACCAACCGGGTCATCCGGCTGGCCCAGGTGCGCCGGCGGCGGAATGCCCGGCGGCTGCGGATCCTGGTAGGGCTGACCCTGGCCCTCACCCTGGCCCTGGCCTGGGCCCTGGGCGCGCTGGCTCCCTCCCTGGGGGCCCTGTCCGACCTGGCCGACACGGTCCGCATCGGCCTGACCCCCGGCGAGGGTTTCCCGGTCAAGACCAATATCTCCCCCATCCTCCAATTGGAGGAACTGAGCGGCGGTTTTGTGGAGCTGGGGGAACAGGATCTGGTGCTCTATTCCGCATCGGGCGCTCGGCTGCGGAGCATCCAGCACAACTATTCCCGCCCGGCCCTCACCGCCGGCCGCACCCGCTTTTGCGTCTATGCCCGTTCGGGCAATGAGCTGCGGGTGGAAAGCCGCAGCCAGACTTTGTACACCAAGGTGACTGATTCGCCCCTGCTGCTCTGCGCCATGAGTCAGGACGGGGGGCTGGCGGTGGTGACCCGCTCGGCCCGGTATGCGGCTCAGGTATCCATCTATTCCCCCCGCATGGAATATCTCTATGGGTGGAGCCCCAGCGATAAGGAGGGCACCCCCTGCCTGGCGGCTTTTTCCGATAACGGCAAAAAGCTGGCAACGGCTTGCCTAAAGGCCCAGGACGGGCAGCTGGTGAGCGGTATCTATTTCCTGGATACCGAAAAGAGCAGCCAGCCGGTATCCTCCGCCGAGGTGACCTCCATGCCCCTGCAGATGGCCTGGCTGGATTCGGTGCAGCTGCTGGTGATCTACCAGGATCGGGCGACGGTGTACAACGCCCTCACCGGCGAGGAAAAATACAGTTATGATTTCGGGGGCGAAAGCCTGCTTTCGGCCTCGATCAGCGGCAAAAACGCGGCGCTGCTCTTTTCCGGCGGCACCGGCACCTTCCAGGATCATCTGGTGGTGCTGGATGACCGGATGGAGCCCCGGGCCGACCTGTCCACAGAGGGCGAGGCCGACCAGGTGGTCTGCACCCGCACTGCCGCATATATTCTGGAAGAGAGCGCCGTGCGGGCATATACGCTGGGCGGCGAGGAAAAATGGACGGTGGAGACCGAGGAAAAACCGCTGGCCCTGCTGGACGCGAAAAAGCTGCTGCTTTTCACCGGCCAGGAGGCGTATATCCTGCAGCCGTCCTCTTCTTCCGGCTGAATACAGGTCGCCGGTGCCCGGAAAGGCCCGGCGGCGGATACGGGAAAGGAGTTCCATGAAAGCATCCCTGATTCTTGATCTTGTACTGCTGGCCATCCTGCTGGCAGTGGCCTTCGGCTATGCCCGCAAGGGTTTTCTGACCGGGCTGATTCAGTTTGCGGGCAATCTGGCCAGCCTGATAGGGGCGGTGGTGCTGTCCCAGTGGGCGGCCCCCGTGATTTTTGAAAAATTCCTGCGGCCCGGCTGCCTGTCCCAGGTGGAGCAGACCATCGAGGAGACCGGTGGGGTGAACCTGGAAGCCCTGATCGAAAAATACGCGGGCTTTCTGCCCGAAAGTTTCCGCCAGAGCCTGGCGGAAAGCGTGCAGGGGCTGGCGGGTTCCCAGGCGCCCGACCTGGCGGATAAGATCGTGGGCCAGGTGCTGGAACCGCTCACCACCCCCATGATCTCCCTGGTCATCTTCTTTGTGGCCCTGGCCTTGTTCCGGCTGGTGGTGGGCTTCTTGGTAGCCCTGCTGAAAGGGGCCAATCACATCCCGGTGCTGGGGGGCGTCAACCGCACCATGGGCTTCTGCCTGGGTCTGCTGGCAGGCGCGGTGGACGTGTATATCCTGCTCTGCGCCCTGTTCGCCCTCATGACCCTCACTGCCGGCCAGCTGCCCTGGCTCAATCAGGAGATATTGGCGGACAGCTGGGGCCTGAGGCTCTTTAATGACATCAATCCCTTTTTATAAATCATCTCTGCGACCGGGCCCCTGAGGGCCGGGGCCGCCCCGAAAGGAAGCGAATCCCATTATGCTGTGTGTACGGTGCAAAAAGCGCCAGGCCATCGTGTTTGTTCAGCGCCAGGAAAACGGGCAGACCAAGAGCGAGGGCTACTGCCTCACCTGCGCCCAGGAACTGGGCATCAAGCCGGTGACCGACCTGATGAAGCAGTTCGGCGTGAGCCAGGATGACCTGGAAAGCATGGAAGAAAAAATGAATGAATATATGGAGGAGAACGGCGGCATGCCCGGCCTGCCCTTCGGGATGATGAATCCCGGCGGGGGCGAGGGTGAGAGCGACGGCGAGGGGGAAGGCGAAGAGGGCTTTACCCCCGGCGGCAGCGCCACCTTCCCCTTCGGTATCGGCGCCAAGAAGGAAAAAGGTGAGGAAAAGGGCAAGGAGGAAAAAGGCCGGCCCAAGCGCAAGTTCCTGGATACCTACTGCGAAAACCTCACCCGAAAAGCCCAGGAGGGCAGGCTGGACAACATCATTGGCCGGGATAAGGAAATTTACCGCACCATCCAGATTCTCTGCCGGCGCCAGAAGAACAACCCCTGCCTGATCGGTGAGGCCGGCGTGGGTAAAACCGCCATTGCCGAGGGCATTGCCCAGCGCATCGCCCAGGGCCAGGTGCCTGCCCGGCTGCAGAACAAGGAAATCTATCTGTTGGATCTGACGGCCCTGGTGGCCGGAACCCAGTTCCGGGGCCAGTTCGAGCAGCGGGTCAAGGGGCTGATCAGCGAGGTGAAGAAGGCCGGCAACGTGATCCTCTTCATCGACGAGATCCACAGCATCACCGGGGCCGGCGAGAGCGAGGGCTCCATGAATGCGGCCAACATCCTCAAACCGGCCCTCAGCCGGGGCGAGATTCAGGTGGTGGGCGCCACCACCTTTGCCGAGTACCGCAAGTATATCGAAAAGGACCAGGCCCTGGAGCGCCGGTTCCAGCCCGTAAAGGTGGAAGAACCCAGCATTGCCGATACCATCGGGGTGATCCAGGGGGTCAAGGGGTACTACGAAAAGCACCACAGCGTGAAGGTGCCCAAGGAGCTGGTGCCCACCCTGGTGAGCCTGAGCGAGCGGTATATCACCGATCGGTTCCTGCCCGACAAGGCCATCGACCTGCTGGACGAGGCCTGTGCCTGCTGCAACCTGCGCCATCCCGAGATCACCCGCTGGCTGAACCAGAAAAAGAAGATCGAGGAGCTGGAGCAGGAGGAGAGCGCCCTGGAGCAGACCGATACCGACCAGCCCCTGGATTATGAGAAGCTGGCCAACCTGCGCACCGAGCTGGCCCGCCTGCGGGAGGAACTGCCCGGGCTGGAAAGCCAGGTGGAGCAGATCCAGGTGGGGCTGGAGGATGTGGCCCGGGTGATCGAACTCTGGACCGGCGTCCCCGCGGTCAAGATCAAGGAGACCGAGTTTACCAAGCTGCTGGGCCTGGAAGCCAGCCTCAAGAGCCATATCATCGGCCAGGATGAGGCGGTGGAGGCGGTGGCCCGGGCCATCCGCCGCAGCCGGGCGGATCTTTCCCAGCGCAAGCGGCCCGCCAGCTTTATCTTTGTGGGCCCCACCGGCGTGGGCAAAACCGAGCTGGTCAAGCAGCTGGCCAGTGAGCTGTTCGACACGGTGGACCCGCTGGTGCGGCTGGATATGACCGAGTTCATGGAAAAATACGCGGTGAGCCGCCTGATCGGTTCTCCTCCGGGCTATGTGGGCTACGAGGAGGCCGGCCAGCTCACCGAAAAGGTGCGCCGCCACCCCTACAGTGTGGTGCTCTTTGACGAGATCGAAAAGGCGCACCCGGATGTGATGAACCTGCTGCTTCAGATCCTGGACGAGGGCAAGATCAACGATGCCCAGGGCCGCACGGTGGATTTCTCCAATACGGTCATCTGCATGACCTCTAATGCCGGCAGCAGCGACCGGGTGGGGGAGACCGGGTTTAACAAGACCCCCGAGCAGATCAGCGAGAACAAGGCCCGCAAGGCCCTGAGCGATTTCCTCCGGCCGGAATTTCTGGGCCGGGTGGACGAGGTGATCGTCTTTAAGCCTCTTTCCCAGGAATCCCTGGAAAAGATCGCCGCCCTGACCCTGGACGAATACCGGGAGCCCCTTGAACGCAAGGGGGCCGAGCTGAGCTATACCCCCGCAGCCCTTGAGGCCATTGTGGCCGAGGCTGCCGGCGGCAAGTTTGGCGCCCGGGATATCCGCCGGGTCATCCGCCGCAAGGTGGAGGACCCCCTGGCCCAGAAGGTGGTGGAAGGCAGCCTGGGCGCCCAGGTAAAACTGGATGCCCAGGATGGCAGCTTGGTGCTGGAATAAAATGACCCATAAAAAGCAGCCCCGCGGAATTTTCCGCGGGGCTGCTTTTTATCCCAAAAACTCAGGGCAGGGGATTCTTATAATCAAAATCCGGGATCTGGTGCCAGCGCTGCCGGAAGTAATGGGCGGCCAGCTTGGGCCGCCGGTCCCGGGTGAAGAGACCTTTCCGGTTGCCCTGCACCCGCAGCAGACTGGGGCTGGTGGCAAAATCGGCAAAATTCCAGGCCTGTTCTCCCACCACAAAATCATACTGGTCAAAAACCCGGTTGTTCATCCGGTAGTATTCCACCTGATACTCCTCGGTGTAGGGGGTGGGCAGGGTATCCCGCAGCCCCAGCACCGTGTCGGCACCGTATTCGGTAAAGATCAGGGGCTTTCCCAGGGCTTTCCACCGGTCCAACTCCCGGCGCAGAAGTTCCTCCGCGCTTTCCAGGTCGCCGCCGGCCGTATACCAGCCATAATAGCGATTCAGGCAGATCACATCGCTGAGCCGGCAGGTGCAGTCGGCCGGGGGTTCGGCGTCCGGGTTATCAAAAGGCTGCATGCTCACCAGGGTGCAGGGCCGGCTCTGGGGGTCCAGCTTGCGGGCCAGGCTGAACAGGGGCGCAAAATACTCGTAAGCCCCTTCCCCGGAGGAATCCGGCTCGTTGGCAATGCTCCACATGACCACACAGGCGTAATTCTTAAGGTTTGCCGGGAGATATGGCATTCCTCAATCAGTGCTTTTACCGTGATCTTATCAATATTTCCCCGCTGAGCCAGTTTCCCAAAGGTCTCAGCAATCAGCAGCTTCATATCCACAGGCATGTTGAGCGATACCTCCCTACAGCAGACGTAACTCCAAATTTTATCACAGTTTGGCCCCGAGAACAATACAAAAGAAAGCCCGAAAGCCGGGAGAATCCCAGCCAAAGACAGTCGGCAGAGGCCTTGCCTGAACCGCCAAAAGCGGGAACAGGAAGGGAAAGAACAGGATGACAATAGAATTGGGACTTTCCATAAGATGACAAAAAACAGACAATATAAATTCGGGAAAACGCCCATATTTGTTTCAGAAAAAAAGAGGCTTTGGGTCAAAGCGTAAAAAAAGCTAAATCTTCGTAAAAAATCTGTCGGATTTTGAAAATATGTGTTATGCTGATATTGAGAGAAATGGGCTCAGGGGGCCGCAGCGGCTTCCTGCAAACAAAAAACGTTCGGTAAGGAGTGAACCTTTCATGGCAGAATCCAACGAATTTTTTGACCTGGAAAGCTGTGTAGCGGAACTTGGTATTCTGGCAGTGCCCGGCGCAGAGGAACTGGCCAGCAAGATCAATCGTCACCTGGTGGAATGGGCGGCCAAGGCCGGCAATCCCCGGGATACTTTTTTGATCGACTGTGCCTGCCCCCGCTTCCAGTCCGGTGATGCCAAGGGCATCATCAACAGCACGGTCCGCGGCAAGGACCTTTACTTTGTGGTGGATCCGGGCAACTACAGCATTACCTACAAGCTGTTCGGGGTGGAAAACCACCTTTCCCCCGATGACCACTATGCCAACCTGAAGCGCCTGATCCAGGCGGCTTCCGGCAAGGGCCACCGGATCACCGTGATCATGCCCAGCCTGTACGGCGGCCGTCAGCATCGCCGTGCGGCCCGGGAAAGCCTGGACTGCGCCGTGGCCCTGCAGGAACTGCAGGCCATGAATGTGACCAATATCATTACCTTTGATGCCCATGACCCCCGCATGCAGAACGCAGTTCCCCTGATGGGCTTCGACAACATCATGCCCACCTATCAGGTGCTCAAGACCATGTTTGCCCACCTGCCCGACCTGAAGCTGGACCCCAAGCACTTCATGGTCATCAGCCCGGACGAGGGCGCCATCAACCGGAATATGTACTATTCCAGCGTGCTGGGCGTGCAGCTGGGTATGTTCTATAAGCGCCGGGATTACTCCCGCGTGGTGAACGGCCGCAACCCCATCATTGCCCACGAATACCTGGGCGAGAGCGTGGAAGGCAAGGACGTGTTCATCGCCGATGACATCATCGCTTCCGGCGAGAGCATCCTGGATATCGCCTATGAGATGAAGAAGCGGGGCGCCAACCGGGTGTTCGGCAACGTCACCTACGCCCTGTTTACCGGTGGCCTGGAATCCTTCGACGAAGCCTACGAAAAGGGCTATATCAGCGCGGTGCTGGGCACCAACCTGACCTACCGCCTGCCCGAGCTGCAGAAGCGGGAATGGTTCTATGAGGTGGATATGTCCAAGTATATCGCCTATATCATCGCCGCCATCAACCACGACCAGTCGGTAAGCACCCTGATCGATCCCCACGAGAAGATCCAGGCTCTGCTGCGGGCCCACGGGCTCTGATCCGGCGCGGCCTGATCCGCAAAGACAGCAAAAAGCTCCCCGGAACCACAGGGTTCCGGGGAGCTTTTCTGTTTTACTGTTTGGCGCCGCTCACATCCAGGATCGGCCCGAAAGGCTGGAAAACCAGGCCGCTCACTTTGGGGTCCACCAGCAGATAGTCGGTTTCATAGAACAAGGGGGTTACCGGGCATTCCACAATGAGCTGTTCTTCCAGCCGGGCTGCCCGGGCGGCACTGCCCTGCAGGGAGAAATTTTCCGACTCCTGGCGGCAGGCTTCCTCAAAAGCCGGGTTCTGCCAGCCGTTCCACTGGCCTTCCGCCAGCTGCTGCAGCGGGTTGAGGGGGTCATCCTCCGAGGGGGTCAGGGGCACCAGGGCGATCTGATAATCCCCGCTTTCCACCGCCTGCCACACCTCTTCCAGGGGCAGCTCCTGCACGGTGAAAAAGGCGCTCAGTTCCACCTGCCACTGCTGGTTGATGGAGGAGAAGAGCTCCGCCGTTTGCCCCTCGGGCACCAGCACCGAGATGTTGGAGAGCCGGTCCAGCCCGGCCTGGGCAAGGCCGCTCTTGTAAAGGCTCAGAGGGTCATCACTTTCAAAGAGGATGGTGCCGGCAAGTTCCCGGTAACTCTCTCCCTCGGCGCTCACCTGGGGAGGAATAAGGCCCTGGGCCGGGCTCAGGGAGCCGGTCAGTTCCAGCTGGGCGCGCAGGGCACTGGCCGAAAGCCCCTGGCGCACGGCGGTGGAAGAAAGCCCTTCTTCTTCGCAATTGTACATCAGCACCCAGGTGGTGGCGGTGTAGGGAATTTCGGAGAAAGAGCCATCGGAGGGCGTTTCGCTTAGGGCGGCGCTGACCTGGCAGTCCTCGAGTTTTTCCAGAGCGGTTTTGGAGGAGGCGGAAGAGGCCGAAGAAGAGGAATCGGAGCCGGAATCCGCGGCCGTCCCGCTGGAGCGCAGCACCAGCCGCAGGCTGTTGATGGCGGAGCCGTCGGCCTTTCGCCTTACAAACAGGCCCTCGCTGGTCCAGTTATACAGGTAGAAGGGCCCGTTGCCCAGGATGGTGTCGCTTTCCAGCCCGTAGGTGCCTTTCGTGGAAAGGAAATATTCCTCGTTGCAGGGCATAGCCCCCGGCAGGCAGAGCTTGGCCAGAAAGTTTTCGTCCGGTTGTTCCAGCCGGATTTCCAGGGTTCGGTCATCCAATGCCCGTACCCCCAGCTGGCTGATGTCGGCCTTGCCCTCGGCGATCAGGGCCCCATTCTGGATGTTGCCCAGCTGCCGGGCCCAGGGGCTGTTCGTCTCGGGCAGGAATACCCGCTGCAGCCCGAACACAAAATCCCGGGCAGTGAGCACAGCATCGGTGTCGCCGCCCCGGTAACCGTTATAGCCGAGATCCTCCCTTAGGGTAAAGGTGTAGGTGAGGCCGTCCTGAGAGACCTGACAGGATTCGGCGCAGTCCGGCTGCGGTTTCCCCTGCTCATCCAGCCGGTAGAGCCCGCTGAACAGGTGGGTCACGGCGATCACGTCGCTGCTGGAAGAGGCAGTCTGAGGGTCCAGGTTGGAGGGGACCGAGTCCACCTCCCAGGTAAAGCTGTTCAGGCGGCTGGAACCGCAGCCGGCAAGCAACAGGGCTGCCGCTGCAGCACAGGCCAAAAGACCATATTTGAAGCGCATGGGGCGCAGAGAGAAGATCCGCATAAAAGTACCTTTCTATATCCCGGCCCAAAAAGCCGGGGGTGGGGAAGAAAACGGCCCCGAAGGCCGAAAATAACACAAAAATACCGGCGTTTGCCCCAAAAGGCGGGGCGCCCGGCCGTTTCGACTTAATCATACCAAAAGCCGGTTCAAATTGCAATTTGCCGGCCCTTGGGGGCGCATTTGTTTTCAGAATTTTCACAGCCGGGGGCGGCCGCCCTTTTTCGCCTTTTTTGCGTTGCGCCCGGGGGGCAAATGCACTATAATAAAAGCCGGCCCGGCGGCTGGGAAAAGCCCCGGGAGAAAAAGCAAGCCTTTCCTTACAGAATATGCCTCCCGGCGTGGGCCAAGAAGCCGCCGGCGGGGAAAATCAGAACCGAAAAGAGGTTTTTTACATGAATCAGGCACAGGAAAAGCTGGCCGCGCTGGTGCGGGGCAAAAAGGTGGCCTTCATCGGGGCGGGCGTCAGCCATAAGCAGCTGATCCGCCAGTTTGCGGAAATGGGGGCCCAGGTGACCCTCTGCGACCGGAAAAAGAGCCTGGAAGAGTTTGGGGATTTCGGCCCCGAGCTGAGCCGGCTGGGGGTGAATCTCTCCCTGGGCGAGGGATATATGGATGGTTTCCAGGGCCAGGACATCATCCTGCGCACCCCGGGCTTTGAGTATTTTACCCCGGCCCTGCAGCAGGCCAAGGCGGCCGGTACCCTCATCACCAGCGAGATGGAGCTGTTCTTCCAGTACTGCCCCTGCGAGAAGGTGGCGGTGACCGGCTCGGACGGCAAGACCACCACCACCAGCCTGATCGCCGCCATGTTCGAGGCGGCGGGGCGCAAGGTGCATCTGGGCGGCAATATCGGCCGGGCCCTGCTGCCCATCCTGGGAGAGATCGACCCGGGTGATGAAGCGGTGGTGGAGCTTTCCAGCTTCCAGCTCATCAGCATGGATCAGAGCCCTGCGGTGGCGGTGGTCACCAACGTGACCCCCAACCACCTGGATCATCACAAGGATATGCAGGAGTACATCGACGCCAAGCGGAACATCCTGCTCCATCAGGTGCCCCCCTGCCGGGCGGTACTGGGATATGAGAACGAGGTCAGCCGGGCCATGCAGGCGGACTGCAAGGGCCAGCAGGTCTGGTTTACCCGCCTGCGCCCCACCGACAACGGCGCGTTCCTGCGGGCAGAGGATGATACCCTCTGCATGGCGGAAAACGGGGTAGTCACCCCGGTGCTGCCCCGCTCCCAGGTCAAGCTGCGGGGCCTGCACAATGTGGAAAACCTGCTGGCGGCCATTGCCGCCGTCTGGGGCCGGGTCCCCCTGGAGGCCATCCGGAAGGTGGGGTCCACCTTTACCGGCGTGGAACACCGCATCGAGCCGGTGCGCACCCTGGACGGGGTGGTCTATTACAACGACTCCATCGGCACCAGCCCCACCCGCACCATCGCCGGCCTGCGCAGCTTTGAGCAGAAGCTGATCCTGATCGCCGGCGGCTATGACAAGCACATCCCCTACGAGCCCCTGGCCCCCGAGATCCTGGCCCATGTAAAGACCCTGATCCTGATGGGCGCCACCGGCCCCGCCATCGAGAAGGCCCTGGAAAAGCAGCCCGGCTACCCCAGCCCGGAGCTGCAGGTGCTCCACGCCGCCACTCTGGAGGAAGCGGTGGCCCTGGCCCGGGGCGCGGCCCGGCCCGGCGACGAGGTGCTGTTCAGCCCGGCCAGCGCCTCCTTTGACCTGTACCCCAATTTTGAGGTGCGGGGTCAGCACTTCAAATCCATTGTGAACAGCCTGACATGATCGGGGCGGTCAGTGAACCTCTTCAAAAGCGCCAGTACCTGCAGGCGGCCTGGAATTGCCCCGGGCTGGCTGCCCGGCTGGCCTGCCAGCTGGAGCTGTTCGGCCAGAAGCCGGGCGGCGGCTGGCGCTTTTTCACGGCCGACCGGGGAACCCTGGCCGCTCTGGCCCTGCGGGGCGGGGCGGCTTTTGGCTGCGGAGATTTTTGCGGCGAGGAACTGGGCCTTCTGCTGCGGTTTTCCGGCGTAAGGGAATACCTCTGCCCGGCCGGGAGCCCCGCCCCCGCCGGATACCGGCTGGGGGAAGAATATCCCCTCTATACCGCCCCGACGGTCTGGAAGGGGCCGGCGCCTGCCCTGCCCGGGGAGGTTGCCCTGGATTGGGAACCTTCCCCCACTCCGGTGAGTCGGCTGGTCTGGGAAGAGGAAGGGGACCAGGCATGCCGGGAGAATTTCTATTCCGACCTGTGCACCGCCCGCAGCCGGGGCATGGCCCTGGTGGCCGGTGCCTGGGCACAGGGGGAGCTGAAGGCCACAGTGGGGGCCTATGCCCTGTGGCAGGGCCTGGCCTATCTGGCTGCCGCCCAGACCACCCCAGCCTGGCGGGGCAGAGGGATCGGCGGAGCCCTGATCCGGCTGCTGGCCCTGCGGCTGGCAGAAGAGGGCTATCAGCCCTGGTTCTGGTGCCGGCCCGGGCTCTGTGCCCATTATGAGGCTCTTGGATTTATACAAAAAGGAAAATTGTCGAAATTTATACAAATAGAAAGCTGAAAAGGAACAAAAACCCATGTTGGAACAGTTTTATCCCTACAATGCCCGGGCGCTGGAATTGGATGAACAGGCCCTGCGGCTCTGCCGGCCCTATTTTGAAAAGATGGAGGAGATCCGGGATTACAACCAGATGAAGATGCTGCACGCCTTTACCGAATGCGAGGTATCCAGCAGCCATCTGGTGGGCACCACCGGCTATGGTCTGTGGGATTCCGGCCGCTCCAAGCTGGAAGAGGTGGTGGCCCGGGTGATGGGCGCCGAGGATGCCCTGGTGCGCAGCCAGTTCATGTCGGGCACCCACACCCTCACGGTGGCCCTGTTCGGCCTTTTGCGGGCGGGGGATACCCTGCTGGCAGCCACCGGCCGGCCCTATGACACCCTGGAAGGGGTGATCGGCCTGGGCGAGGCGGGCAAGGGCTGCGGCACCCTGGCCGAGTACGGCATCCGGTACGACGAGGCGCCCCTGAAGGCGGATTTCACCCCGGATTACGAGCTCATCGCCCAAAAAGCGCCGGGGGCCAAGGTCTGCCATATCCAGCGCAGCCGGGGGTATACCCAGCGCAACGCCTTTGACCTGGAGACCATCCGGAAGGTGATTCAGACTGCCCGGCAGGCAAACCCGGATATCATCATCCTGGTGGATAACTGCTACGGCGAGTTCACCCAGACCCGGGAGCCCTGCGATGTGGGGGCCGACCTGGCGGTGGGCAGTTTTATCAAGAACCCGGGGGGCGGCATCTCTCCCACCGGCGGGTATATCGCTGGCCGGGCGGACCTGGTGGAGCTGTGCGGCCACCGGTTTTCCGCCCCCGGCACCGGCCGGGAGATCGGCTGCACCCTGGACACCCTGCGGGATATGTTCCTGGGCTTTTACTATGCCCCCGGGGTAGTTTGCGAGGCCATCAAGACCGCCATCTATGCCCAGTGCCTGCTGGAACTGGTGGGCGTCAAGCCGGTGCCCCGCTATTATGAGGATCACAACGACATCGTCACCTGCTTTGACAGCGGCAGCGCCGCCGCCCTTACCGGCTTCTGCCAGGGGGTACAGGCCAGCAGCCCGGTGGACAGCTACGCCGCCCCCGAGCCCTGCGCCGAGCCGGGTTACACCGACCAGGTGATCATGGCCAGCGGCAGCTTTACCATGGGCAGCACCATCGAACTGAGCTGCGACGGGCCCCTGCGGGCCCCCTACACCTGCTATCTGCAGGGCGGGGTGAACTTCACCGCGGGCCGGGCCGGCGTATTGATGGCAGTGCAGAAGGCGTATCTGGAGGGCTGATAAAAAGCAAGTTAAAAAACTACCAAACTTTTCCTTTCTCCTTCGGCGAAAGCGCTGATTTTTGTGGGTAACCGTCAAAATATTGGAAATGTCCAGCAATGGATTTGACTTTCTGTCCTTAGAATTGGTACAATGTGTGAAGAAACTATGTACAATTCGTGACAGGAAGGAGGCGCAGGGGCAGAGTCCCGGCCCGCTCAGGCGCGGCCGGATGAGTTGCAGCGCCGGAAAAGCCAAAGCGAGACAGAGCTTCCGGCATCGAACAGGAAAGAGAGAGAGATTATGTTTGCACAGATCGTAAGCGCGATCAGCGGCTTTATGTACAGCTATCTGCTGATCGTTATCCTGCTTGGGGCGGGTATCTGGTTTACCTTCCGCACCAAATTCGTACAGTTCCGTATGTTCCGGGAATCCATCCGGGTGGTTACCGAAAAGCCCGCACAGGAGGGTGGCGTTTCCTCCTTCCAGGCTCTGATGGTATCCACCGCTTCCCGTGTGGGCACCGGCAACATCGTGGGTATTGCCACCGCCGTCTGCCTGGGTGGCTACGGCGCCGTGTTCTGGATGTGGCTGATCGCCATCGTGGGCGGCGCTTCTGCCTTCATCGAGAGCACCCTGGCTCAGATCTACAAGCGCCGTCACCCCGACGGGGGCAGCTACGGCGGCCCTGCCTATTACATCGAGGCTGCCCTGCACAGCCGGCCCCTGGCCCTGCTGTTCGCGGTGAGCATGACCCTCACCTATGCCGGCGGCTTCAACATGCTGGCTTCCTACAACCTGCAGTCCACCTTCAGCGTCTACAGCTTCTATAACCCCGAGGTTACCCCCTGGGTCATCGGCGCCATTCTGGCGGTGCTGGTGGGCTACTGCCTGATGGGCGGCGGTAAGCGGATCGTGAAGGCCACCTCCACCCTGGTTCCCGTCATGGGCGTCATCTATGTGGCTGTGGCCCTCATCGTCACCCTCACCCACATCACCCTGCTGCCCGGCGTTCTGGGCCGCATCTTCACCGAGGCCTTTGACGTGACCGCCATCTTCAGCGGCTTCACCGGTTCCTGCGTGATGTTCGGCATCAAGCGCGGCCTGTTCTCCAACGAGGCCGGCGTGGGTTCCGCCCCCAACGCTGCGGCTGCTGCCGAAGTGAGCCACCCCGTCAAGCAGGGCCTGGTTCAGATGCTGTCGGTCTTCATCGACACCCTGCTGCTCTGCAGCTGCACCGCCTTCATGTGCCTGTGCTCCGGCGTGGAGCCCTCTGCCGAGCTGGCCGGCGCGCCTTATGTGCAGGCCGCTCTCAGCAACGCTCTGGGTCAGGTGGGCCCCATCTTCATCACTGTTTCCATGGTGCTGTTTGCCTTCACCACCCTGCTGGGCAACTTCTACTATGTGGATAACCTGCTGATCTACATCCTGAAGAAGATCCCCTCCAAAACCTTCATGCTCTGCTTCCGCATCGTGGCCTCGGCGGTCATCTTCGTGGGCGCCGGCCTGAGCATGGGCCTGGTGTGGGACCTGGCCGATGTGCTGATGGGCGTGATGGCCATCATCAACATCCCGGTGATCTGCATCCTGGGCGGCCCTGTCGTTCGTGCCCTGGCGGACTATACCGCACAGCGCAAGGAGGGCAAGAACCCGGTCTTCAAGGCTTCCACCGTGGGCCTGAAGGAAAAGACCGATTACTGGAACTGATGTTCCTGATTCGGGCTTGAAATCGTAAAGCGCGGCACTGCCCGCCCGGCCTTATCGCAAGGCCGGGCGGGCAGATTTGCTTGCCAAGGGAAAGAGAAAAGGGAGGGAAAGAAAATGTATCCTCGCGTAATGGTGAACCTGGGCCATCTGCGGCAGAATGTGCGCACCATGAAAGCCCTGTGTGACGAAAAGGGGATTTCCATCACCGGCGTTACCAAGGTATTCCGGGGCGATCCCCGTATTGCCAAGATCTTTCTGGAAGAGGGCCTGACCATGCTGGGGGATTCCCGGGTGGAAAACCTGAAGCGGATGAAGGATCTGCCGGGAGAAAAATGGCTGATCCGGCCGCCCATGCTCAGCGAGGCGGCAGCCACCGCCCGCTTTGCGGATGCGGCGCTCCACTCGGAATGGGAAGTGATCCAGGCAGTGGCGGAGCAGGCCTACCGCATGGGCCGGCAGCACAAGGTGATCCTGATGGCGGACCTGGGGGATATCCGGGAAGGCTATGTGGATTATGAGGAACTGCTGCGGGTGGCAGCCCGGGTGGAAAGCCTGCCGGCAGCCACCCTTTACGGGCTGGGGGTCAACCTGACCTGTTTCTCCTTCATCCAGCCGGATACCGAGAAGCTGGAACAGCTGGCTCGTCTGGCCCAAAAGGCAGGGGAAGCGGCAGGGCATCCCCTGCAGATCGTCAGCGGCGGCAATTCGGCCACCCTGGACCTGATGCTGCGGGGCGGCATCCCGGCCGGAGTCAATGATCTGCGCCTGGGCGAAGGGCTGCTGTTCGGCCGGGAGCGGGCAAAGTACCAGTATCTGCCCGGCACCTTCCAGGATGTATTCACCCTGGAGTGCGAGATCGTGGAACTGAAGGAAAAGCCCTCCCTGCCCTGGGGCCAGGTGGGGGTGGATTCCTACGGACACAAGCCGGAGTTTGTGGACCGGGGCCCCAAGCGGCTCAAGGCGGTCTGCGCTCTGGGCAAGCAGGATTTCGACCCGGAGACCACCTGGCCGGAAGACCCCGGTGTCCTGATCCTGGGGGCAAGTTCCGACCACCTGATGCTGGATGTGACCGACAGCCGGCAGGAGTACCGGGTGGGCGGCACGGTGCGGCTGCGCCTGGGGTATTTTTCCACCATGCGGGCCTTCACCTCCGATTATGTGGAAAAGATTTATCTGGATTGAAAAAAGGGCTCCGCGGTTTTCCGCGGAGCCCTTTTGAAACTTTGAAGATCACTTGCAGACGTGGCAGCAGTGGAGGTCCACATCCAGGTACTGGGCCAGGAACCGGGCTTTCAGCCGGCGCTGGGCACACATTCCGCCGCCGCAGAAGTTGGTCTTTTCCGGCACCACAAAGGGGATGCACTTGACCAGGATATCCCGGCAATAGGCGCCGCTGTGGGCAGGCACCGTATAGATCTTGGTGCCCACCGTCTGCTCGGTGCCCTCCTCATCCTCTTCGGTGAGGATGACGGCCAGCGCCACCCGGCGGCCGGGGCAGACGTTTTTCAGCCGCACATCCAGCTGCAGGATCCGGCCCAGGCCCTCCAGCTGCAGGTCCCCTGCGTTGAACTCCATGGAGCTCTGGCAGGAATCCATGGTGAGGTCCACCGGCTGGGGGCATTCCTCTGGGATGACGGTCAGGTCGCAGTCCACCTGGATGGAGGGGCTGGGGAAGGAAACCTGGTTGCCCTCCGCATCCTGGTACACCACCGAGGCGTTCACCGGCCGCAGACCGGATTCGCTGCCCACATGCCGCACCAGAAACTCCAGGGCCGCGCCCTCGCTGGCATAGGCGCCCAGCTCCCCGATGGTCCAGGTCAGGGTGGTGGGGCCGGTGAGATTGGCCGAACCCTTGGTGGGGGTCATGACGCTGATGATCTGGAAATCGTCGGTGACCGTCTCCTCAATGGAGATATCGGTGGCGCCCGGCTTGGTGATGTTGATGGCCAGGTTCTTGAAGATCTCGCTCAGTTCGGCATCATCCGGGGTGATGAATACATGGGTGCTGTCCGGGTCGGTGGCCCAGTCATTCAGGGCGGCCTCATCCAATCCCTGGGAACCCTTCAGGCCAATGCAGTAGATGATCACGCCCTCCGCCCGCAGGGAGGCGGCCACAGGGGCCGGCGCAGGGCCGGCGGTGGTTTCCCCATCGGTGAACATGATGAGTACCTTCTGGTTGGAGGAGGAACAGTCAAACAATTCTCCGGCCTTTTCAAAGGCGTTGGCGTGGTTGGTGCTGCCCCCGGCGGAAAGGCCGTCGACGGCGTCTTTCAGCTGTGCCACCGAGCTGGTGAGGGGGCAGTCCTGGGTGGCGGTATCGGAAAAACTCACGATGCCCATGCGGGTGCCGTAGCCCAGATAGCCGTCCTGGGCGCTGTCGGTGGCTTGGTCCACAATGTCGATAAAGGTTTTGACCCCGCTTTTCAGGTTGGCCAGGGGGCTGCCGGCCATGCTGCCGGAGCGGTCCAGCACCAGAACAATATCGGCAGGGGAACTGACGATATCCGGCGTGGCTGTGACCGATAGGGTAACCTTGAATTCGCCGCCGCAGTCAATGCGGCCGACGCTGATCTCCTTGTTGGAATTGGTGATGCCCATGTTGAAGATTCTCCTTTCTCGAATGGGTGTGCTTTCGGTACACTATATGCGGCAGATTCCGGCAAAGGTACTCAAAGGCAAAAAGAAAAAGCCGTCCCGTCGGGGGCGGCTTTCTTTGAGGAGATTCGAGAAGGGGCAGGGCAGGTTTTAGCTTTCCCGGGCAAAGAAGGCGATGCCGGCGCACCGGGGGCCGGTATGGGTGCCGATGGCGGGCCCCACATGGCACAGGGGGGCGGCGGGCAGTTTCAGGTTGCCGGTGAGATATTGCTGGATGGGCTCCGCGCCCCGGGGATTCTGGGTATAACCTATCACCATGCCGCTGTCCGGGTCGATGCCGCCCTCGCTGTCGATCAGCTTGAAGAGGGAGACATAGGCCCCCGGCAGGCCCCGGCCCTTGCCGGCCAGCTTGACCTTGCCGTCCTTGAGGATGATGACCGGCTTGATGCCCAGCAGATTGCCGGCCACCGCCACGGTGGCGGGCAGGCGGCCGCCCTTGTGCAGGTACTTCAGGTCGTCGATCAGGGCTACCAGCCGCACCCGCTTTTTCTCCTGTTCCAGGGTCTCGGCGATCTGGGCGGCAGTGCGCCCGGAATCCCGCAGCCGGGCCGCCAGGCGGACCAGCAGGTTCAGGCTGAGGGCGGCTGCCTGGCTGTCCACAATATGGATGCCGGAATAGCCTGCCAGGTCGGCAGCTGCCCGGGCCCCCTGGATGGTGCCCGAGAGCTCGCCGGACAAAAGAACCGCCACCACCTCATCGCCGGCTTCCTGGGCCTCTTCAAACAGATCGGCCCAGCGGGAGAAGGGGGGCTGGCTGGTGGTGGGCAGTTTGTCACAGGCTGCCAGCTTCCGGTAGAATTCCTCGGGGCTCAGTTCCACCCGGTCCCGGTAGGAAGTACCGTCCTCAAAGGTGACGCCCAGGGCCACCACATGGACATTCAGGCGGGCGGCCTGTTCGGGGGTGAGATCGCAGGATGAATCGGTGATGATGCGTACCATAAAAGCACTCCTTTGTCCTTGGCAAGAAAATCAGATGGATGAAAAACTCAAAGAGATTCCAGATAAAACAGCGCGCCGCTGAGGGGGGCCAGTTCCAGGGCAAGGCCCCAGGGGCGTTTGTCCCTGCCCAGGCGGCGGCAGCGCAGTTCCTTGGGGGGAACCTGACCGCTGCCGTCCCATTCCCCTTGCTCGCTGCTCAGGGCCAGCCGGGCCCGCTGGGGTTTTGCAAACCAGAGAAGGCCTTTTTCCAGCGGCCGGTTCTGGGTGTTGAAAACGGCTAGCATCTGCTGCCCGCCGCTGCAGCGGGTGAAAGCCAGGAGCCCCTGGCCGGGCTGATCCGCCTCCACCCAGGCAAAGCGGGCAGGGTCATATTCCTCCCGGTGCAGGGCGGGATTTTCCCGGTAGATTTCCGCCAACCGGGCCATATACCGGGAAAAAGCGTCATGGACAGGGTAGCGGAGCAGTTCCCAGTCCAGCGGGCGCCCTTCGTCCCATTCCCGAAAATGCCCCAGTTCGTTGCCCATAAAATTCAGTTTTTTGCCGGGATGGGTATACATATACAGGTACAGCAGCCGGGCCTGAGAAAATTTTTCCCGGTAGCTGCCGTGCATCTTGTCCAGGATGGTCTTTTTGCCGTGGACGTTTTCGTCATGGCTCAGCGCCAGCAGGTAGAGTTCCCGGTAGAAATAACTCATGGAAAAGATCAGCTTGGGGTAAAGGTCCGGCCTCTGGCCAAAGGGGGCGGAAAAATATTCCAGGGTGTCGTGCATCCAGCCCATATCCCACTTGTAGTCAAAGCCTAGCCCTTCATAGGCGGTGGGGGCGGTCACCTTGGGAAAATTGGTGCTGTCCTCCGCCATGAGGATGGCGGTGGGGAAGCGAAGGTGCAGCCCCTCGTTCATCTGGCGCAAAAATTCCACGGCGCCCGGGTTTACCCCCCGCTTTTCGTCCCCCAGCCAGTACAGGGCCCGGCTGATCGCGTCCATCCGCAGCCCGTCGCAGTGGTAGACATCCAGCCAGAAGGCCGCGGCGCTCTTCAAAAAGCTCTGCACTTCTCCCCGGTACAGATTGAAATTCAGGCTGCCCCATTCGCTGAGGCCCACATCATGGGGGTGTTCGTACAGTTCCGAGCCGTCCAGCCTGGCCAGGCCGTCCGGGTTGGAGGCAAAATGCACCGGCACAAAATCCATCAGTACCCCAATGCCGGCCTGATGGCAGCGATCCACCAGGCGGGCAAATTGGGCAGGGGAGCCGTACCGGCTGGTGGGGGCAAAATACCCGGTGACCTGATAGCCCCAGCTCTCATCCAGGGGATGTTCGGCCAGGGGCAGAAATTCCAGATGGGTATAGCCCTGCCGCTGCAGGTAGGGGATCAGCCGGTCGGCCAGCTCCTCGTAATTGCACCAGCTTCCATCCTCCCGGCGGGCCCAGCTGCCCGCGTGCAGTTCATAGATATTCATGGGCTGGTCATAGTTCTTTTCCCGCCGGGCCATCCAGTCCCCGTCGGAAAAAGCAAAGTTGTCCAGCCTGCAGAGCCGGCTGGCAGTACCGGGGCGAAGCTCGGCGGCAAAGGCATAAGGGTCGCTGTGCTCCCGGGCCTGTCCGTCCTGACCGGTGATCACAAATTTATACAGCTGGCCCTCCTGAGCCTCGGGGCAGCATACCCGCCATACCCCGGCGGAGTCCGCCTCCATGGGCTGGGGCGACCAGCCGTTGAAATCCCCCTCCAGACCGACGGCCAGGGCGCCGGGAGCCCAGAGGGAAAAATCCCACCCACCCCCCGGGCAGGGGCGGGCGCCCAGCAGCCGGTAAGCGTCAAAACAGCGGCCGGTGTGAAAGGTTTGGGGAAGAGGCTGACCGGGCATGGGCGATTCCTCCATTCTATGTTATAATAATTCTATTCTAACGCAAAACGGGCCGCGATAAAAGGACGATTCACGTCCAAGCGGGAAGAATGAAACAAAAAAGAGGCTTTTGCCCGGTTTTTGGCAGGCAATAGTCTGGAAAGGAAGAAAAAGATGACGGCACAGCACAGACGGGAGGAAATTCAAAAACGGCTGGACAATGCCCAGGGCCCCCTCAGCGCGTCGGCGCTGGCCGCTCAACTGGGGGTATCCCGCCAGATTGTGGTGGGGGATATTGCCTTGCTGCGGGCAGCGGGCGCCCAGATCATCGCTACCCCCCGCGGGTACCAGAAGGGAAGCACCGGGGTGCGGATTCTGGTGGCCTGCTGCCATGACGGGGGCGAGGGGCTGCGCCGGGAGCTCTATGCCGTAGTGGATAACGGGGGTGTGGTGGAAGATGTGATCGTAGAAAACCCCCTGTACGGGGAGATCACTGGCCGGCTGCACATCACCAGCCGGTACGACGCGGATATCTTTGTGGAAAAGGCGGCCCGCCAGCCAGACTGCCTGCTGAGCAGCATGACCGGAGGGGCCCATCTGCACACCATCATCTGCCCGGATGAGGAGACCGGGGCGAGGATCCGGGAGCAGCTGGCGGGGCAGGGCCTTTTGTATGAAAACAAAGGGGGTGCCCGGTGAGCGGCAAGGGGCTTTTCCGGCAGGGCGGATTTCTGGCCTGCTGCGGGGGGCCTCTGGCTTTTCTGGCAGCCGGCTGCCTGCTGGTAGGCGCTTTCCGCTTGGCCCGGAAAAACCGCCCGGCCATGGAATGGGTGGCCGCCCATATTTCCGTTCCTTTCAAGCGGGCTGCCAGCGCCCTGGTGGATCCGCTGCCCTTCAGCGGGGCCGAGGCGGTCTGCCTGTTGGTGGGCTGCGGGGCACTGGCCTTCCTTATCCGGGGAATCTGGCGGCAGATCCATGGCCAGGGCGGGCTGGGGAGCTGCCTGTTGGTTCTGGCGGCCCTGGCGGTCTGGATCTATGCAGGGGTCTGCCTGTTCTGGGGCGTACATTACTACACCGAGAGTTTTGAGAAAAAAGCCGGGATGAGCGATGAGGGGGTCAGTCTGGACCAGCTGGAACAGGCGGCTCTTTGGTTCCGGGAAAAGGTGAACGAGACTGCGCCGCTGGTAAAGCGGGATGAAAACGGGGATTTTGGGTATACTTGGAAGGAAATCCTTGCGGATTCTCCAGGCCTGTATGACGGGGTCCTGGAGGAATATCCCTTCCTGGCAGGGCCGGAGCGCAGTCCCAAGCCGGCGCTCTTTTCCAAGCTGATGAGCGCCTCCAACTTTACCGGATACCTCTTTCCCTTCTGGGGGGAATCCACCCTGAATGTGGATTGCCCGGCGGTATTTATCCCGGTGACAGTGGCCCATGAGTTCTCCCACCAGCGGGGAGTGGCCCAGGAAGAGCAGGCCAACTTTGTGGGCATTGAGGCCTGTATTGCCTGTGACAAGCCGTCCTATGTGTACTCCGGGTACCTGTTCGGCTACCTGCACCTGACCAACGCCCTCTGGGAAGCGGACCCGGAAAGATGGGCCAGGGTAGAGGAGGGCCTTTGTGCCCAGGCCAAGCAGGATATGGCTCTCAACAATGCTTACTGGGCCCAGTACCAGGAAAAAGTGGTGGCCAATACCATGCAGAGCGTGTACGAAAACTTCCTGTACAGCTATGACCAGAGCATGGGCATCCGCAGCTACGGGGCCTGTGTGGATCTTCTGGCCCAGAAATACGGGGGCGAAGGGTAAAATAAAAACCGGCCGGGCATCCTGCAAGGGATGCCGCAGCCGGTTTTTTTATGGATACAAGGCAGCAGTGGCGGGAAGAATCAATCCTCGCTGTTGTGGTACAGCCAGGTGCAGCCCTTGTCCACCCCTTCCACCATGGCCCGATAGGCGCCCAGGACGCCCTTGGCCGGGTGGAGGGGCGGCCGGACCTGGGCCAGGCGGCGGCGGATCTCCTCGTCGCTCGCTTCCAGGTGGATGGTGCGGGCGTTGATGTCGATCTCGATCATATCCCCGTCCTGCACGGCGGCGATGGGGCCGCCGTCCCAGGCTTCCGGCGTTACATGGCCGATGCAGGGGCCCCGGGTGGCACCGGAATACCGGCCGTCAGTGACCATGGCGCAGCTGGTGTGGAGTCCCATGCCCACCAGCATGGCGGCCGGGATGGACATTTCCCGCATGCCGGGCCCACCCTTGGGCCCCTCATACCGGATAACCAGCACGCTGCCGGGCTGAACGCCCCGGCCCGCCATAAATTTGCGCAGATCGTCCTCCGAATCAAAGCAGACCGCGGGCCCCCGGTGATGGAACATCTCAGGCACCACGCCGCTCTTTTTTACAATGCAGCCGCCCGGGGCAATGTTGCCATACAGGACGGCGAAGCAGCCGTCCGGGTACAGGGGATCCTCCACCGAGTGGATCACTTCCGGGTCGACCCGGCGGGAGAAATGGTCCAGAAATTCGCCCAGAGTACCGCCCATGGCCAGCCGGGCATTGGTATCCAGATAGGGGCGGATGGCCTGGAGGGTGGCCCCCACGCCGCCGGCCTTATAGTAATCATAGATGCTGTAGCGGGAGGAAGGTTTGAACTTGGCGATGCAGGGCACATGGCGCTGGATCTCGTCAAAATCCCCCATATCCAGCTTGACCCCCATCACCCGGGCCAGCGCGCAGATGTGCAGCTGGGAGTTGGTGGAGCCGCCGGTGGCCGCCACATGGCGCAGACCGTTTTTCAGGCTGCTCTCGGTGACGATGTCATGGAAGCAGATCCCTTCCCGGGTCAGTTCCACGATCCTTTCCCCCACATCCCGGGCCTGTTTATACTTGGCCGAGGAGCAGAACAGCATGGTGGTGCTGTCGATGGGGCACAGACCAATGGCCTCGGCAAATACTCCCATGGTGTTGGCGGTGCCGTACATGCTGCAGGTACCGCAGGAAAAACAGATGTTCTCCCGGTAGCGGGTAAAGGTCTCCTCACTGATCTTGTCGATGTTCCGGGCCCCGATGGATTCCTTTAAATCGGGGGTCACAAAGGTACCGTCCTCCGCCTCATAGGGCAGCATGCTGCCCGCCGTGAGGAAGAGGCAGGGCTTATCCAGGGCGGCGGCGGCCATCAGCATGCCGGGCACGATCTTGTCACAGCTGCACAGGAACACCAGGCCGTCAAAGGAATGGGCGTTGGCCATGGCCTCGATGCTGCCGGCGATCAGATCCCGCTGGGGCAGGATGGAATGCATACCCAGGCCCTGGGCCATGCCGTCACAGGGGGCGGGCACACTGAACTCGGCGGGGGTGCCACCTGCCGCCCAGATCCCTTCCTTCACATACTGCACCAGTTCCTTGAACACCCGGTGCCCCGGGTTCACGTCGGTGTAGGAATTGGCAATGCCGATCACCGGCTTGTGCAGGTCGCGGGTGCGGTACCCGCAGGCATTCATCAGGCCTACATAGTACCCCTCCTGGGGGTCATCCGGGTTGCGCCCGCCCTTCCATTCGGTCATATCAACAGCTCCTTTTCAGCAGAAATCTATCCGGGAATACAAACAACAGGAACTTTCTCCATATCTCCAGTTTAACGGAAAAAGAGTACAAAGTAAAACATGAAAAAACATAAAAATAAACAAGAATAAACTTGTGAACCACTGCCCGGGAAAATCCGGCATGGCAGCGCCGGGGCAAAGCTGGGAAAAGGGGCAGGCGGAAAAGAAAAAACTTGCCCTTGTTTGCAAAAGAAGGGCGCATGGATTATAATCAGGATACTATACTGTTAACAGGCTATGAGGCACGGCGTTTCCCGGCGGGCGGGCTGCAGCCAAGGGGAAAGCCTGCGTTTTATTTTTTGAGAAGAGGGGCATATGCTCAAGGTAATGAAGCAATACCTCAGGGCCACCGATCTGGTGTATCTGGGGATGTGTATGTTTTGTTCGATGCTGTCCATTCTGGTGCTGATCAGCATTGGCCGGTATCTGCTGGGCGGTTTTGACACCGATGAGATCGAGGGGATCATCACCGGCCTTGGCGGCTACCGGTACGCGGTGGTACAGGCCGGCGCCATGGTGATGGGGCTGGTCTGCGCCATTTTCCTTTCCTGCATTGATTACAGGGCCTTGGTGCGCATCTGGCCGGTGCATACCATCCTGACGCTGGGCATGGTGCTGCCTACCCTGGTGCTGCACAATGTGAGCATCGGGCCGCTCACCATCGGTTTCAGCCCGGAAGGTACCGATAACTTCAGCTGGTACCGGCTGGGCGGCATCACCTTTCAGCCGGCAGAGCTGCTTAAGATCAGCTTTATCCTGACCTTTGCCATGCATCTGGAACAATCCCGGGAGAATATCAACGAGCCCCGGGTCCTGATGCGTCTGCTGGCCCATATCCTGGTGCCGGTGGGGCTGATCCACATTCAGGGCGACGACGGCTCCGCCATGGTGTTTGCCGCCATTGGCTGCATCATGCTGTTTGTGGCGGGTCTTTCCTGGAAATACATCCTGTCCGCTTTGGCGGCTCTGGCAGCGGTGGGGGGCGTTGTCCTGGTGTTTTTCTCCGACAAGATCCTCAAAAGCTATCAGGTGCTGAGAATTCTGGCGGTGCTGGATCCGGATAACCCGGCCTACAAGGACTATACCCTCCAACAGACCCAGGGGAAAATATCCATTGGCGCCGGGGAGATCTTCGGCCGGGGGCTGTTCGGCGAAGAGCATCACTATGTGGCTAACGCATTCAATGACTTTATCTTCAGCTATATGGCGGAAGCCATTGGATTTGTGGGCTGCTGTGTGGTGCTGGGTGTGCTGTTTGCCATCGTTTGCCGCACCCTGCTCACCGGCCTGCGCAGCCAGGACCGACTGGGTACCTATATCTGCGCCGGTGTGTTTGCCGCCATGGCCTGGCAGGTGGTCATCAACCTGGGCATGAATCTCTCCCTTCTGCCGGTGATCGGCGTTACTCTGCCCTTTTTCTCCGGCGGCGGAACCAGTATGCTGATGCTGTATCTCTGCGTGGGCATTGTGCTGAGCGTGTATATCCACAACAAGAAAAACCTGTTTGAGTAAAGAAAAAGGGAAGAGGCTGTTGCCTCTTCCCTTTTTGATTGAAAAGCGAAAACTCCGGCACAGAAAATACAGAGGGAAGGAGGATTCCTCGGTGTCTGCCGGCCCCTGCCCGGGCAGTGCCCGTACAGAAGCCTTCCTGATGGTCTGGCAGGTCTGCGGGGGGAAATGCCTCCATGGGATTGGATCCTTGATTTGTTTATCCTTCCGGCAGGGCTGTCAGATAGGGAGCCAGAAAAGCGACGCATTTCTCAAGGGTATCCTTTACCGCAGGCAAAACCGTGTCACAGGCACAAACATCTGCCGGCACGGGAATGCGCGCGATATAGTCTGTGTGAGAGGGGTCAGCAGAAGGGATAAAGGGGAAAGGAATATCCAGCTGTTTGGAGCAAAAACTCTGGAATTTTCGGTTATAGCCGGAAATCCAGATTTCCAGCTGAAAGGAAGCATGGACGAACACCACCACAAACTTTAAGCCGTTGGCCCGCAGCTGTGGCTGGGTAAAGGAAAAATAGCTGTAATCCATGGCGCTCGCAACAATATCGCTCTGGAATTTGTAATCCGGCAGCTGATCTTCCAATTCTGTCCGCAGGCAGCGAAAAAACGGATAAATTCCTGATAGCTTCTTTGCAGATCGGTCGTTTCCAGAAGATTTTTATATCTGCTGAGAAGTTTGCCGTCAATCGTCACTTCTGATTCCTCCCCATATATTTCTGACTGGGCAGTCCGCAAACCATGGTCTGCCGCTGAAAACACAGAGTATCCAGACACAACAGGTGCCGCAAATCGTTTTTATTGGGCAGGCGGGGCGTATCTCATATAGAGAAGAGGGTAGGGGCTGCCTGTTCATCCAGTTCGGTTCTTTTGTACACACGAAAGCCCATATGTTTATAGAATCCCCTGGCCTGCGGGTTTTGCTCGTTCACAGTCCCGGTCTCGGTGGCATGGTTTTCTATCCCGTATCTCACCAGCTGTTTCCCGATGCCATGGCCCCGCATTTCGGGCCCAACAAACAACATTTCCAAGGATCTGTCCGCCAGGCCCATAAAGGCCGCAGGGTAGCCCTCTTTTGCTTCTGCAATGATCAGGTGGGGAACTTCTTCCAGCATCTGAGGTACATAGGTTTTGATATGCTTGATTTCACTGTCGGTTAAAAACAGATGGGTGGCCCGCACGGAAGCTTCCCACACCTGTAATAATTGCGCAATGAGCTCCGGTGTTCTGCTTTGCACTTCAAAAAGTTTCATATGTCTCGCCTTGCCTGCCCCTTTGCAAATGAGGTTTGGATAATAAAAAAGGCCGGCTTTTGGAATCGTTAAAAAAACAATGCCAAAAGCCGACCCTTGTTCATATGGTGAGCTATCGGAGATTCGAACTCCGGACACCCTGATTAAAAGTCAGGTGCTCTGCCAGCTGAGCTAATAGCTCACATAAAACTACAGCTTAATTAGTATACCAGCCGTGTCGGTGCTTGTCAAGGCTTTTGCCCGGAAAACCAGCAAAAACGGGCATGTGTCGGTCAGCGCCGGGCAAATGATTACAAAGCGTTTACAAGAAAGGGCGGAACAGGTATAATAAAAAAGGCCAGATCGCCTTGCCTACATCTGCTGCAGAAGGAGGGAACGACCTATGAATGCGAATATACGCCTGATTCTGACGGCGGCGGTTTTATGCTGCCTGCTGCCAGCCTGCGGGGCGTCTGTTTCGCCGGAACCTTCCCCCTCAATCTCTCAGGCAGCCGTCAGCAGTGAGCCCACCTTTACCCTTGGGGCGGACGTGAACCCTTATACCGGCCTCCCCAAAGGGGAGGGATACCCGGAAGGGGTGCGGGGCGCTGCGGTGATGATCAACAATGTAAAAACCGCCCTGCCCCAAAGCGGGATCAACAGCGCCGATCTGGTGTATGAAATGGTCACAGAGGGGGGCATTACCCGGCTGATGGCTGTGTACCGGGATTATGCGGCCATGCCGGTGGTGGGGCCCATTCGCTCTGCCCGGGATCAGCATGTACAGCTGGCCATCCCGCTGGATTGCCTGTATGCCCATATCGGCGGCAGCACTTATGCCCTGGATATGCTGGAAGCCTTCAAATACCCGGACAGGCTTTCCATCGACGGCAAATACAAGAATTTTTACTGGATCGATGCCCAGCGCCGGCGCACCCTGCCGCAGGAGAGCTGCGTCTATACCGACGGGGCCGCCTTTGCCGAGGCGGTGGAACGCTATGGGCTGGATACAGAAGGGGAACCCCGCCCGGTGTTCAATTTCCTTCCCTATGATCAGGAAAAACGGGTCCTGGATGGGGGCAAAGCCACCGAAATTTCCATCCGCTTTTCCAGTTATGAGGACAGCGAACTGATCTATGACCCCACCGACGGGCGGTATTATAAATACGAATTCGGCGAGCCCCAGATCGACGCGGCAGATGGGGGCGCCGTCTATTCTGCCGACAATGTGTTTGTGCTGTTTACCGAGATCGGCCAGTACCCAGACCGGATCCTGGCCCAGGTGAAGATGGAAAACGGCGCGGGGCTTTATTTCTGCGGCGGACGGTATGAGCGTGTCCGCTGGATGAAGGGAGCGGGCGAGCAGCCCCTGCGGATCGTGGACAACGAGGGCAGGGAAGTGGATGTCACCGTCAACCCGGGCCAAAGCTATATTGCCATTGTGGGGCTGGATCAGCTGGAATATTGCCGGGTGGACGGAATGAGCCTGGAAGAATTGTTCGACCAGACGGAAATATTCTGAAGCAGGAAAGAAAAGGATGGACCGCGGCTTTTTCTGCGACGGGATTCTCCTTTACAAACGCATGCTGCCTTGCTAAAATAAAGTTAACAGGGCAAAAATGAAAAAACAGATACGGATTTTAAAGTTCGTGAAAGAGCGCGGGTTTTAAAACCACACGTCTCTTTGGATAAAAAAGAAAAAAAGGAATACGGAGTGAACCATTCATGAAACGTCTTGTGATTCTGACCCTGGCTTTGGCCATGGCTGTCAGCCTGCTGGCAGCCTGCGGTTCCAAGGGAGAGGTTTCCACTTCCAGCCCTGCCGCACAGGCCACGGCGACTCCCTCGCCCACCCCTACGCCCATCCCCTATACCCCGGATGTACTCACCGGCCTGGAGCAGACCCCCGGTGACCCGGCCGACGGGCAGCGCATCACCGCGATCATGGTCAACAACATTTCCAACACCGGCCGGCAGAACGCCCGCCCCCAGCGCGGCCTGTCGGAAGCCGGCATCCTGATCGAGAGCAAGGTGGAGGGCGGCATTACCCGCTTCTGTGCCTTGTATGATGACGTTTCTTCGATTCCGGAAGTAGGGCCCCTGCGCTCCGGCCGGGATCAGTTCTTCCAGCTGGTCATGCCCTGGAACGCTCTGTATTATCACGACGGTGAGAGCGTGTTCACCACCGAGTTTATCCGGGACTATGACTATTCCGACCTGAATATCGGCGGCAAGCCCTATTTTGGGGTAGAGACTCATCCCCAGATCTCCCACCGGGACAGCCGGGGCCGGGATGTGGCCCTGGAGCACACCGAATTCACCAGCGGTGAAGAGATCCAGCAGGCTATCGACAAGTACGAGATCGACATGAACCGGGATTACACCAGCACCTTCTTCGATTTCGTGCCCTACTACGAGAGCCCCCGCACCCTGGAAGGGGAAGTTGCTGACACGGTTTCCATCCGTCATTCCTCCAGCTACCGTACTTATTTTGATTACGATACCACTTCCGGCCAGTACCTCATGAGCATGTATTCCCCTGCGGACGGCACTGTATCGGCCACGGTGGATGAAAACAACAACACCCAGCTGGGCTTTACCAACCTGGTGGTGCTCTTCACCGAGATCGCGGATTATCCCGGCGACTCCAAGGGCATCCAGAAGGTGGAGTATGCCTACGGCGGCGTGGGTTATTACTTCTGCGGCGGCCAGGTGGAGTACATCCGCTGGCAGAAGGGCGGCCCCCTGGAAGCGCTGCGCCTGTACACCGGCGACGGCACCGAGACCTCTCTGAAGATCAACCCCGGCAAGACCTATCTGGCCATGGTGGATCTGGACGAGTACGATGGCTTCCACTATGAGGGCGCCGGCCAGCAGGTGGAGGACAACGATTTCACCGCCAACAGCTATGTGGATACGGAGAGCGCCGACTAAGCGTACCTTCGCTGAATTTAAAAAAGCAGGGCTTGCCCGGCCTGGGCGGGCCCTGTTTTGCACATTGCGGCGCCGACAAAGCGCCGCAGTAAGGAGTACCATTCCGTTATGAAAAAATTGTGTTCTGTACTTACCGCACTGACCCTGATCCTGTCCCTGACCGCCTGCGCACAGCAGACGGGCGCGGGCGCTTCGGGGGATCCCGCCGTGTCCGGCTCCGGTTCTGCCTCCCAGGCAGCGCCCACGGCCGCCCCCACGCCCACCCCGGATCCCAAGGGATATGTGGTGGGCTTTGATCCGCTGACCGGCGAGCAGGTGGATGAAAATGACCGGACCCGCCCTGTCGCGGTGATGATCCAGAACAATAAGGCCGGCTATCCTCAATGGGGGATCAAGGGGGCCGAGGTGCTGGTAGAGGCCATTACAGAAGGGAAAAACACCTCCATGATGGCCATGTACAGCGGCTACGAAGGGCTGCCGGAAAAGGTAGGGGCGGTGGGCCCCGCCCGGGACCTGTTCTGGCAGATCGCCATGCCCACCGACAGCATCCTGATGCAGATCGGCAGCAATATTTATGCTTCCAACCTGCTGAATACCTACCAGTACCAGAATCTGGACGGCCACTATGTGGGGGTGCGCTCCTTTGATCTGGATTATGAAAAGGATAAGACGGCAAACCATGAGTACTGCTGGTATACCACCCAGGGTCTGATGGAGGCCGGGCTGGAGTATTACGGAATGTCCAAGGAAGGCGACCGCCTCAGCCTGTTCAATTTTGCCCGCCCCGGCCAGGAGGAAACCGCTGCCCCGGCCGATCCGGGAGAAGCTGCTTCCGGAAGCGCCGCTTCCGGCGCCGCAGAGCCTGCCTCGCAGCCCATGGAGGCAGCCCGCATTGAGATCACCTTTGCGGAGGAAAACACCATTCCGCTTTTGTATAATGGAGACAGCAATCGCTGGGAAAAATACGATATCGACTGGCAGCCTCAGACGGATGGAAATTACCCGGAAGATATGGATCCCATGGAAAAAATCCTCACCTTCGACAATGTGCTGGTGCTGTACTGCAGCGCCGGGGTCAAAGATGACGGCTACACCCGGGATTATGATCTGAGCGAGGGCACCGGCCTTTACCTGAACGGCCCCACCTGCCGGATGATCCGCTGGAAAAAGGACGGGGTGACCGGCGGCTTCACCATCTACGATCAGGATGGCAAGACGGAATGCCCCATCCAGCCCGGCAAGAGCTATATCGCCATTTACGGCGGTTTCAGCGGCCAGGCCATCAAGGTGCAGGACAGCAACAGCCAGGACCTTACCCTGTGGGAGAATCCGGCCCCCATGGAGACCCCGGAAAGTCAGGAGAGCTGAGCTGCCCTTCCAATCAAACAAAATAAAAAGCGCGCCCTCCGGTTTGTGCCGGAAGGCGCGTTTTTGTGTTTTTACGGTTTTTGCAGGGAGGTTATTCGCTCTCCTGCTGCATCTCTTCCCCGTCCAGATAGCCCCAGGGCAGCACTTCCACCGCCTCGGCCAGGCCGTCCCGCATCCAGATGGAGGTATCCATCCGCAGGGTATAGCCGCAGCCCGGGTCGGCCATCCACTCCTCCGGGCGATGCACCGGAACCGCCTTCTGGGCCATCATGCTCATGATCACGCCGCCGTGGGTGACACAGGCGGCCTCGAAGGTCTGGGTCTTCATCATGTATTCAAACATATGCATCAGCACTTCCCGGCAGCGGGTATGGAAATCCGCCGTATCCTCGGCATGGGGAGGGGTATAGCCGGAGGAGGGATCCATCCAGCGGGCAAAGTCCGGGTCTTTCACCAGGCTTTTCACTTCCTTGCCCTCATAGACGCCGAAGGCCATCTCACGCAGATCCTGGATCACCAGTTTTTTGCTGGCGCCCGGGAAAAGGATCTCGGCGGTTTCCACTGCCCGGGACAAGGGGGAAGAAAATACGGTGGTCACTTCCGGGTAGGTGAACCGATCCCGCAGGGCGTACAGCTGGCTGCGGCCTTCCTCACACAGGGGCAGATCGGTGCCGCTGCCCACATACAGGCCCTTCAGGTTGCCTTCGGTGATCCCGTGGCGGATGAGATAGAGCTGATAATTGCGCATAATGCCTCCTGTCCGTAGCAGAAAATCACAAATACTGGGGGGTACAAATATTACAAAATAGTAACAAAATGGAAACGAAAAACCTATATTTTGTCACCGAGTTCAAATCAACATCATATATCTTGTTGCCCAAAAGGTCAAGAGGCAGGAGCGCCAAAAAAGATAGTCGAAAATGGGCGCTTTTTGTATTTACAAAGCGTTTTCTATATTTTATAATCTACAATATGTACACACTCAGAAAGTGTGCGCAGCTATGTGTGAGACGGGGTTAAACAAGGATGGAATTCAACAGGATCATTACACTCCTGCGGAAAGAGCGGGGCATCACCCAGAAGCAGGCAGCCCAGGACCTTGGGGTCTCGCAGGCGCTGCTTTCCCACTACGAAAAAGGCATCCGGGAATGCGGCCTGGATTTCGTGGTGCGGGTGGCTGATTACTATGACGTGAGCTGCGATTACCTTTTGGGGCGCAGCGCCGAGCGCAGCGGCCTTACCCTTTCGGTGGAGGATATCCCCAGCCCGGAAAGCGCCCGGGACGGGGTGTATAAGGGCAGCGTATTGCCCACCATGAATAAGAAGCTGATCTCCAACAGCCTGAACATCCTGTTCGACAAGCTGGGGGATTGCAAGGATAAGACCCTTGTTACAGAGGTAAGCGCCTATCTGATGCTGGCGGTATACAAAGTATTCCGGCTGCTCTATTCGGCGCAGCCCAAAAATACCGCCAGTCTGTTCAGTCTGACGCCGGGCCGCTGGCAGGGCTATACCGACGCGGCCATGCATGTGGCACAGGCAAATGTGGAGGGGATTCTCTGCGGGGAAGATGCGCAGGATACCAACGCCCTGCGGCAGAGCCTTTCCATGACCAGCGAAAGCCTGGGCAAGGATTATCCCCTGTATGCCACCAGCCTGCTGAATCTGATCAAGACCAGCGAGGCTCGGGTGGAACGGCAGAAATAAAAAGCAGAAAAAAGAGGCAGGCCAGCCGGGCCTGCCTTTCTTTATTTTTTCAGCTGCGCCAGGGTGTCGATACATTTGGCGCACACATTGCGGCCCATGTATTGGGTCACATCCTTGGCCTCCCCGCAGAATACACAGGCAGGCTGATATTTTTTCAGGATTACGGCATCCTCTTCGGTGAAAATCTCAATGCTGGAGTCCGTGTCCAATTCCAGCAGGCGGCGCAGTTCGATAGGCAGCACAAAACGGCCCAGCGCGTCGATACGGCGAACAATACCGGTAGATTTCATAGCGTTCCTTTCCCTTCTTTCCAATTGCAAAGCGGATCAGAAGAGACACCCCATCAGCCCTTTCTGACATTACAGAAAGTATACTCTTTTTGAGAGGATTTGTCAATAATTGGCAAAACAGCCAGAGTATAGGAAAAATGAGGGCGATTTGTGCGGCCAAAGACAAAAAATAAAGAAAAAACGAGGAAAAAAGCCCCGAAAAGCAAAAAGCGCCGTGCCGGCGAAAGGCCGGACGGCGCAAAATTGGCTGTGGAATTCACAAAACTTTAACAGATTGGAATATCTTTAGATCTGCAGCAGGCCCACTTTCTTGTACACCTTGGCTACCATCCGGTCGGCAAGGCGGGAAGCGGCGGCAGCGCCCTGGGCAAGAATGCCGTCCACATAGGCCTTGTCCGCCAGGATGCGGTTGTACTCGCCCTGGATGGGGGCCAGCGCGCTGATGACGGTTTCGGCCACGGCCTCCTTGAACTCGCCGTAGCCCCGGCCCTCGAACTCCCGCTGAATCTCCTCGAAATCCTTGCCGGTGAAGACGCTGTAGATGCTCATCAGGTTGGTCACGCCCGGCTTTTCCGCAGGGTCGGCCCGCACGATCCCCTCGCTGTCGGTGACGGCCCGCTTGAATTTGCGCAGGATCACATCGGGGGTATCGGTCATCAGGATATAAGCATTCACATTGGTGTCGCTCTTGGACATCTTGTGAAGGGGATCCTGCAGGCTCATGATCTTGGCGCCCTCTTTGGTGATATAGCCGTTGGGCAGCACAAAGGTCTCGCTGTAGGCGCTGTTGAAGCGCTGGGCAATGTTGCGGGCCAGCTCCAGGTGCTGGCTCTGATCCTGGCCCACCGGCACAAGGTCGGCGTTGTAGATCAGGATATCGGCAGCCATCAGGGCGGGGTAGGTGAACAGGCCGCCGTTCACATTGTCCGGGTGTTTGGCGCTCTTATCCTTGAACTGGGTCATCCGGCTCAGTTCCCCGAACTGGCTGTTGCAGCAGAGGATCCAGTTCAGCTGGGTGTGGGCGGGCACATGGCTCTGCACAAACAGGATGCTGCGGGAAGGGTCGATGCCCGCTGCCAGCAGCATGCTGGCGGCTTCCCGGGTGTGGGCACGCAGTTCGGCAGGCACCTGGCGCACGGTCAGCGCATGCAGGTCGGCCACCATATACAGGCAGTCGAACTGATCCTGCAGGGCGGCCCAGTTCCGCACCGCCCCGATATAGTTGCCCAGGGTGAAGGTACCGGTGGGCTGAATGCCGGAAAGGATACGTTGTCTCTTGGTTTCGCTCATGGAATGATAGCTCCTTTTCACAAAGGGCGGCTGGGGTGCCCGGCCGGCAAGGGCGGCAAAGGCAGAAGGCCGTTCCGATTTTTTAGCTCCGGGGAAAAATCCGGCTGCAGGGGGCCTGTGAGCCTCCTGTACAGTCTTTTTATTCTACCACAAATGACCTCCTTCTGCAATTGACAAACGAGCGGGGGAAAGTTAAACTATACCTTGCAACATCCCGCTTCTGCCCCGGGAAAAGGCAGAAAAAACAGACAAAGGGGAGTTTTCGGAATATGGCATCTCAGAAGATCCGTACCCGCTTTGCGCCCAGCCCCACCGGCTATATGCATGTGGGCAACCTGCGCACCGCGCTGTACGCCTACCTTACCGCCAAGAGCCAGGGCGGTGATTTCATCCTCCGCATTGAGGATACCGATCAGGGCCGCCTGGTGGAAGGCGCCACCGACATTATCTACAATACCCTGCGCCAGACCGGCCTTTTGTGGGACGAAGGGCCGGACGTGGGCGGCCCGGTGGGCCCCTATGTGCAGAGCGAGCGCATGGGCCTGTTTAAGGAATACGCCGAACAGCTGGTGCGGGCCGGCAAGGCTTATTACTGCTTCTGCACTCCCCAGCGGCTGGAGGAGATGCGCAGCCGCCAGAAGGAAGAAGGCGAGGCGGTGGGCCATTACGATGGCCACTGCCGGGATCTGCCCCCCGAGGAGGTGCAGCGCCTTCTGGATGCGGGCACGCCCTATGTGATCCGCCAGAAGATGCCCCGGGAGGGGGTCACCTCCTTTGACGATGCGGTCTACGGCCATATCGAAGTGGAGAACAAGGAGCTGGAAGACCAGATCCTCCTCAAGAGCGACGGCATGCCCACCTACAACTTTGCCAACGTGGTGGACGACCATCTGATGGGTATCACCCATGTGATCCGGGGCAGCGAGTATCTTTCCAGCGCGCCCAAGTACAACCTGCTGTACGAGAGCTTCGGCTGGCCACTGCCGGTGTACATCCACTGCCCGCCGGTCATGAAGGACGCCCACAGCAAGCTTTCCAAGCGCAACGGGGATGCTTCCTACCAGGATCTGGTGGCCAAGGGCTATCTTTCCGAAGCCATCCTGAACTATATCCTGCTGCTGGGCTGGAGCCCCAAGGGCGAGCAGGAGATCTTCAGCCTGGAAGAGATGGTCAAGATCTTTGATCCCGCCGGCATCAGCAAGAGCCCGGCCATCTTTGATACCGTCAAGCTGCGGGCCATCAACGCCGAGTACATCCGCCGCCTGCCCGCCGAGGAGTTTTACCGGCTGGCCGAGCCCTGGATCGATCAGGCTGTCCATACCCCGCTGGATAAGAAAGCCCTCTGCGCGGTGCTGCAGCCCCGGTGCGAGGTGCTGGAGGATATTCCGCCTCAGCTGGATTTCTTTGATGAGATGCCGGAATATGAGGTTTCCCTCTACGCCAATAAAAAGCAGAAGACCACCCCGGAGACCGCCCTGCAGGCTCTGCAGGCCCTGGAACCGGTGCTGGAAGGCCTGACCGAGTGGAACAAGGACGCTATCTTCGGGGCCGCCTCTGCCAAGGCCGCCGAAATGGGCGTGAAAAATGGCTGGATGCTCTATCCCCTGGGTATTGCCCTTTCCGGCAAGAACCGCACCCCCGGCGGCGGTACCGAGCTGGCCGCTATCATGGGCAAGGAAAAGACCCTGGCCCGGGTGAAACAGGCCATCCAGAAGCTCAGCTAAACCTATCATAAAATAAGCCCCCGGCTCTCCCACAAGAGGCCGGGGGCTTTTGGGTTATGAGATCAGAACTGACCGGAGGGGGAGAGGCGATCCAGGGCAGCCAGGAAGGCATCCACCTGCTCCTGGGTGGTGGCCCAGCTGGTCACCAGACGGATGCTGCGGCGGCCGGCGCCTGCAGGCTTCATGTCCGTCCAGGCAAAATCCGGCTGCAGGCCTTCCAGTACCGATTCGGGCAGCTGCACAAAGAGCTGGTTGGAGGGAGAGTCCACATCAAAAAGGACGCCCCTGGCCTTGAGCCCTTCCCGCAGCCGGGCTGCCGCCTCATTGGCGTGCCGGCCCAGTTCCAGATACAGAGCACCGCCGTTTTCAAACAGTTTTTCGAACTGTACCCCCAGCAGCCAGCCCTTGGCCAGCATGCCGCCCCGCTGCTTGATCAGGTAGCGGAAATCCGGCTGAAGCGCCGGATTGCAGATGACCAGCGCTTCCCCGAACAGGGCGCCGTTTTTGGTGCCGCCGATATAGAATGCGTCGGTGAGGGAAGCCACGGCAGTAAGGCTGATGCTTCCCAGCGCCAGGGCGCTGGCCAGCCGGGCGCCGTCCAGATACAGGTAGAGCCCTTTTTCGTCGCAGATGCGGCGCAGAGCCCGCAGTTCTTCCAGGCTGTATACGGTGCCCACCTCGGTGGTCTGGCTGATGTAAACCAGCTTGGGCTTGACCATATGCTCATCGGTGTGGGCGTCCAGCACCGCCTGCACAGCGCCGGGGGTCAGCTTGCCGTCCGGGCAGTAAATGGCCAGACATTTGTGGCCGGTGGCCTCGATGGCGCCGGTCTCATGCACATTGATATGGCCCGAAGCGGCGCAGATGGCTGCCTCATGGGGCCGCAGAAAGGCCGCGATGGCGGTCTGGTTGGTCTGGGTACCGCCGGTAAGAAAATGTACCTGCGCATCCGGCCGGCCAATCAGCCGGCAGAGCATGCGGGCAGCGGCCTGGCAGTGGTCGTCGGTACCATAGCCGGGGTTGCCTTCCAGGTTGGTATCGGCCAGAGCGGCCAGCAGGGTGGGGTGGGCCCCCTCGCAATAATCACTGGTAAAGCGAATCATGGCAAAAGCCTCCTTTATGGGGAGAAGGAACCAGGGCCCCTCTCCGGAATACCAGCTTCAGTATAGCATAAACCGGCGGCACTGCCCAGCCCGGCAAATGTTCAAAACATTTTCACAGAAATGCCAAAGGCTGCATTTTGCGCCCGGGGCGCTTTTGTGGTATACTGAAATCGGCCTATACGCCTGAAAAGAAAAACACACCGCCCCGCCCAGGCGGGGCGCCGGAATACAGGAGATTTTTCAATGGCAATGATGACACATGAAGAGCATGCCCGCCGCCAGCGCCGCCGTGTACGGCAGCTGCTGGGGCTTCTGGTCTGCCTGCTGGTGATCGTGGGGATCTTTACCGTGGTCACCCGGGGCGTGAAGGTGGTGGGCGGCCTGTTCGACAACAGCGCCCTGAAAGAGGAGCTTTCCGGCCGGCTGCAGTGCTATGTGATGCTGGACCCGCTGCCCTTTGATTCGCTGGATCAGGCCGACCCCAACCAGATCAAGGAATACGCCATCTGGACCACGGTGAACAGCGCCCTGGCCACCAACGGCAGCCTGGACAGCTACGAGCGGGACCCGGATACCGACGGTATCATCCTGCCCACCCTGGAGGTGGACGCAGCCATCGCCCGGCTGTTCGGCACCGATTATAAGGTGACCCACGAGACCTTTGAAAGCAGCGATATGACCTTTTTGTACCTGGAGGATAAGCAGGGTTATCTGATCCCGGTAACGGGCCAGGTGGGCATGTATACCCCTCAGGTGGAGCAGATCAAAAAGAGCGGCGGCAAGATGTATGTAACGGTGGGCTATATCCCCACCTTCACCAACAGCACCTTTGTGTTCAGCGCGGCCACCGACCCCACCAAATACATGGACTATGTATTTGAAAAGGAGAGCCGGAACTGGTACCTGACTTCTTTGCAGGAAAGTGAACTCAAGCCTGTGACCGCTGTTTCCTCCACGGTGGTCAACGACCAGAACGCGGCGGATGTGGATTATGACCCGGCCGCTGTGCTGCAGGAGAGCATCAACAGCGAGACGGTGGCCAGCGGCGTGGAAACGCCCGCCACTTCCGACGATACCAGCTCCCAGGAGAGCAGTGATTCCCAGGCTTCTTCGGACGGCGACGCCGAGGGCTGATATTGACAAATCAAAAGGGCTCCCCCGGCGGGGAGCCCTTTCCTTTTAAAAAAAGCTGCCCGGAACTTCCGGGCAGCTTTTGCTGTATTTAGTTTTTGGCGAAGGGGGAATCCTCGCCGCTCAGGCCGTCCTGGGCCATCATGTTTTTCAGTACGCTGATATCTGCCGAGAGATCCAGCGCGTCATCCTGGAACAGCTTGTCCAGCTGCTGTTCAAAGCCCACCACCAGGGTGTCCATGGTTTCCTCGATCTTTTTCTTGGAATCGGAGAGGATGGCACCCTCCACGCCCTGCCGGTCAAATTCCGCATAGGATTTCAGCAGTTTCAGGGCGGTGGGCAGATAATAATCCATAAAACGGCGAAGCTGGGGCAGCTTGTCCGGATCCTTTTCCGCCAGCTCGAAGATCCGGGTGGTAACGGCCTCCAGCCGGTCGATCTTGGCGCTCATCTCCTCACCGGGGATGGCGTCGTTGATCTGCCGCAGCTCCAGAAGAACCGCGTCGTACTGGTTGACCTCCTGGGGCTTTGCCGGTTCCTTGGGCGGCTCGGGGGCTTCGGCAGGCTCGGGCGCTTCACCCCGCACCACCAGGCTCTTGCTGCGCATATCCAGATAAGCCGAAGCGCCGAATTCCCCGTGGTCAATGGCACCTTCCAACCCCTTCACCGCGTCCTTATAAGAGGCAGGCAGGGCGGCGGCAATGTCGGAAATGTACATGTTGTCCTTGCGTCCCACGATGGCTTTCAGCTTCTTCCAGAGCCGGGCCCGTTTTTTCAGGCTGCGGGAAGCCAGCAGCATGGCCGCGCCGCTGGCAAACCAGCCCAGCTGGGAGAAGGCTCCCCAAAAGTCGCCCAGATTCCAGCCAGCGATAAGCAAAAAGTACACCCAAGAACTAATTTGGTTGAAACCAATAATGATTAAGAGAATACCGCCGATCAAGAGCAGATTGGGCAGCGCATTGCCGCTGCCCTTTTTGGCCTTGGGGGCTTTGCGGGCAGCCGGGCGGGGGCTTTGCGGAGCATCATACATATTCCCGTTGTCCCCGTACTGGCGCATCCAGCGGGCTGCTTCCTCCTTCTGCTTGACGCCGATGACCTTCAGGGCCGTGAGCAGGATGCCCAGAGGGGTAAACATGAACCAGGTGACCACAATGAAAAATACCGGGATGCCCGCCGCCTGGCGCAGGTCAATCCCCAGCGAGGGGGTGTAGCCCCGGTATTCATGAAAAGGCGCCCGGGTGAAATCATCCGGTTTGTTGGGTCGGTTGCTGCGGAATTGGTTGGCCATGATGTTTTGCTCGCTCCTTCATGCCGGGGCGGGGCCGGAAGGCCGCCCCGGATTTCCAAATCAAGATCCAGAGATACTATTTTCAGTATAACATAAATCCCATCGGGTTTCAGCGCTTTTTCAAAAGCTCCCGGCGGATATAGGCAAAGGTTTTTTCCTCCCCCTCATCCCGCAGCATTTGCAGCAGTTGTTCGGTGAGAGCACGGGTTTCAGGGTGCATTAGGTAGTGCTTTTTGCTGTGGTTGTAATACTCCCAGGGGGAAGCGTCGGTATAGCTTCCCTTTTTATAAGTCTTGCCGGCGGCGATCCGGTCGCAGATCATCTCGGCCACATACCGCACTGGCATTTTCATGCCGTCCATGGGCGGGTCATCGGTACCGGTATAATCCACCCAGTATTCCAGGTGGTGTTTGTTCCGCCCCTTGTGGTGCAGCCAGCTGGAACTGTAGCCCCGCTCGGCCCGCTCAGCCTCGTTGGGGCTGTGATCTCCCTGGTAATAGCGGGCCCCCACCCAGAACTCGGTGGGGGTGTATTTGGAAAGATCGTGGGTGAGGCCCTGCCAGTAAAGCCCCAGGCGGAAGCAGTATTTGGCCACCAGCATCCGGTGATGGGTGATGGTGCGGAAATGTTTGATGGGGTGCCACATAAAAGCAAGATGCTCCTTTCAGGCCTCGGGCGATGGCGCCGGGCCTTCAGCAAAATTATAGCATTTTGCCGCGAGGGGTGTAAAGGCCCGGCGGCGGGAAGAAAACGGCGCGCCTGCCCGACGCAAGGGCTACCGAAGCAGAGCCGGCTGTGCTATGATAAGGGCGGGTCCGCCGCAGAATACAGCAGGCGGACGGAAAAGGAAGCGATATCTTTTGCTGGAATTGTTGAGACAGGAGAACGTAAATCCCTCCCTCATTGAGGGGATCGAAGAGTACCGGGCCAAGTACCCGGCCAGCCCTCAGCAGCAGGCCCGTATCCCGCATCCCCGCTACCCCTATTATGGGAGGGAGATCTGGGAACAGGCTGCCGCAGCCCTTTTGTGCGGGGCCAACCTGTTGCTTGCCGGGGGCAAGGCCACCGGCAAGAACGTGCTGGCCGAAAACCTGGCCGCTGCCTTTGGCCGGCCCGGGTGGGATGTATCCTTTCATGTGGATATGGACGCGGCCGGCCTGATCGGCACCGATACCTTTGAGGGCGGGCAGGTGGTATTCCGGCCCGGCCCCGTCTGCCAGTGCGCCCGGGAGGGCGGTTTTGGCATCCTGGATGAGATCAACATGGCCAAAAACGAGGCCCTGGCCGTGCTGCACGCGGCGCTGGATTTCCGCCGGGTGATGGATGTGCCCGGTTACCGGCGGGTAGAGCTGGACCCGGCCACCCGGTTCATTGCTACCATGAACAACGGCTATGCCGGTACCCGAGAGCTGAACGAGGCCCTGGCCTCCCGTTTCGTCATCATCCAGATGCCTACCATCTCGCCGGAAGGGCTGGAAAAACTGCTGAGCGGGGAGTTCCCCACCCTGGAAAAGAAATACCTCAAGCAGTTTGCGGCTCTCTTTCTGGACCTGCAGAAGAAGTGCGAGAGCGCCGAGATCTTGGATAAGGCCCTGGACCTGCGGGGACTTCTGGATGCGCTGCGCCTGATCCGCCAGGGGCTTAAGGCCGGCCCGGCGCTGGATATGGGCATCTCCAATAAGGTATTTGACAGTTACGAGCAGGGGCTGATCCGGGATGTGATCGCCGCCCGCATCCCTGCCGGGCTGGACCGCTCCCGCCTTTTTGCGGACTGAGGGGGCGGGCACGTGCTTACCCAACAATACAGTGCCCGGCAGCGCCGGGCCCTGAATCAGGTCTGGGCGGCGGCCGGGGAATATGGTTTTGAGCCCCTGTTCCTGGCCCTGGACGCCCAGGGCAGCCCGGATTTTTATATGAACTTTGTGGTGGGGCTGGTACATAAGTGGTACGGGGAGGAAATGCCCCGCCGGCTTTTTGCCGCCTGGCTGGGGGATGCCCGTCAGCCGGCCCTGGATGATCTGGCCTGGCTGGCCCTGGAAAACGCGGCCTATGAAAAGGAGCTGCCCGGCCGCCCCGCCTTAGAGGAGATGCGCCGGGAACATGCCCGCCAGTTCTTTGAGGGGGAGTATAAACTTTCCCGCCAGGAGTGGATGGCCAAGAACCAGCTGGTTTACAGTATGCAGGCTGCCCGCTGGCAAGACGTATTGGGGCGGCGGGGCAAACTCCTCACCCCCTGGGAACAGGGGCTGTACCGGGCGCTGCGGTGCCCCGGCAGCCTTACCGCCGACCAGTTGGAAGAGGCGATCCGGCAGATCGCCCGCTGCTATCTGGGCTTTACCGGCGAGATCCGGGGCAGATCCTCTCTGAAGCTCCATTTCAGCGACCGGTGGGCGCCCCTGCTCACCAAGCTTTTGCCCACCGAGATGGTGCGCACCGATGAACTGACCGTGGGCCGGTCGGCAGGGCCCGGCCAGGACGGACTGATCCGGGCCGCAAAGGGGCTGCGCAGCCAGCTGCGGAGCCGGCAGGAGCCGGAGAGTGACCGACAGTATATCGAGAGCTGCTTTGGCAGGTGCCTGTATACCCCGCCTCAGATGGCCCTGATCGAGCAGCGCCGGTGTACCGGCAACCACCTGGGGTGCCACCTCTGGTTTTCGGCAGGTTTTCCCTCCCCGGAAAAGGCCCGCAGCGCTGCCAGCCGGCGGCTGGCCGAACAGGCTGAGGCCCAACGGGAAGAAAACCAGAAGGCCTTTGCCCGGGATATTGCCCTGAACCAGAGCGCCATCCTGCGGCTGAGTGGTCAGATCCAGAACTGCCTGCTGGTGCATCAGCAGCCCGGCGAGGGCCGGGGCAGGCAGGGCCGGCTCCAGAGTGCCCGGGTATGGCGGCAGCCGGTGGTGGGAGACTGTCGGGTCTTTACCCATCCGGAACCGGACCCCCGGCCAGGCTTTGCGGTGGACCTTTTGCTGGACGCCTCGGCCAGCCGGCTCCACTGCCAGGAACTGATTGCCGCCCAGGGGTACATCCTGTCCGAAAGCCTGAGCCGGTGCGGGGTGCCGGTGCGGGTATCCAGTTTCTGCAGTCTGCGGGGTTATACCATCATCCGGGTGCTGAAGGAATATGCCGACAAGGCAGGCAGCCGGCGGATCTTTGGGTATTTTGCCGCCGGCTGGAACCGGGACGGGCTGGCCCTGCGGGGGATGGGGGAACTGCTGAGCCAGGCCCCCGCCCAAAAGCATCTGCTCATCCTGCTCACCGACGCAAGCCCCAACGACAGCCGGAAGATCCCGCACGACGGCCGCATTCCCCTGAGCCGGGAATACGGCGGCAAGGCCGGTGTGGAAGACGCGGCCGACGAGGTGCGGGCCCTGCGCCGTCAGGGGGTGAGGGTGGCGGCCGTCTTTATGGGGCCGGGCGCCTCGGCGCCGGACGCCGAACTCATCTTTGGCAGGGACCTGGTGCGCATCAGCCGGATCGATCAGCTGGCCTCCGCGGCAGGCCGGCTGATCCAGCATCAGATCCAGGAGCTTTCCGGCTGAAAGAGGAGGATAGAAAAAGGCTCCCCCGAAAAGGGGGAGCCTTTTTGGCTGCAAAGGAAAAACGTCAGCGATCCCACTTGTCGCACAGGGACTGGATCTGGCTGGCAAAACGGGCTAGATCCTTGTTGGAGCCGCCCTCGTTGTGCTGGATCACGGTCATCAGGCGCTTGCCCGCATCCACCAGCCGCTGGAAAGCGGTGGAGACCCGGGTACCCACCGGCGAGGGCTTTTCGATCCGCTTGGCAATGCCTTCCCGGGTGAATACCCCCTGGAGCAGGTCAAACTCGGCCCCGGAGAAGGGGGCAAAGGCGTCAATACCCAGTTCGTCCCGCAGGCGGGCAGAGAAGATCTCGGTGACCGAATCCTCACCGTGTATCACAAAAATCTTCTTGGGCTTGGGGGAGAAATGCCCGGCCCAGGCCATCAGGCCCTGATTGTCGGCGTGGCCGCTGATGCCGGAAAGCTGCCGGATCTGGGCCCGCACCTCGATGGTCTCACCAAAGAGTTTTACCTCTCGCGCGCCCTCCACCAGGGCCCGGCCCAGGGTACCGCCGGCCTGGTAGCCCACAAACAGGATGGTGGATTCCGGCCGCCACAGATTGTGCTTCAGGTGATGGCGGATCCGCCCGGCCTCGCACATGCCGCTGGCCGAGAGGATCACCTTGGGCCGGTCGTCAAAGTTGATATTCTTGGATTCATCGGCGGTGGTGGTGGTGGTGAGCCCGGGGAAATGGATGGGGTTGATGCCCTGGCGCACCATCTCCAGGGCTTCCTGGTCAAAGCAATCCGAAATGTTGGCCCGGAAGACGGTGGTGGCCTCGATGGCCAGGGGGCTATCCACAAATACCGGGAAATCCGCATGGCCCTTTACCAGGCCCTGATCCTTGATCTGCCGCAGAAAATAGAGCATCTCCTGGGTGCGGCCTACCGCAAAGGAGGGGATGACCACATTGCCGCCCCGGTCAAAGGTCTCCTGCAGGATGGAGGCAAGCTCCCGGATGTAATCCGGCCGGGGGCCGTGGCTCCGGTCGCCATAGGTGGATTCCATCACCACATAGTCGGCCTCGTCCAGATACTGGGGATCCCGGATCAGGGGCTGATGGGTGTTGCCGATATCGCCGCTGAACACCAGTTTGACGGTTTTTCCCTCTTCGGTGACCCACAGCTCGATGCTGGCGCTGCCCAAAAGATGGCCGGCATCGGTAAAACGCACCTCAATGCCTTCGCATACCGGCATTCGCTGGCCGTAGGGCATGCCCTCAAATTGTTCCAGGCAGCCGATGGCGTCCTGCATGGTGTACAGGGGCACATATTCCTCCGCGCCCGAGCGCTTGGCCTTCCGGTTGCGCCATTCCGCCTCAAATTCCTGGATGTGGGCCGAATCCCGCAGCATAATGTCGCAAAGCTGGCGGGTGGCCTGGGTGCACCATACCGGCGCCCGGAACCCGTTCTTGTACAGAAGGGGAATGCGGCCGGAATGGTCAATGTGGGCATGGGTCAGAAACAGGCCGTCCAGCTCGCCGGGAGCCATGGGAATAGGCTGGTTTTCATAGATATCGCGGCCCTGTTCCATGCCGCAGTCGATAAGAAACTGCTTGCCGCAGGCGGAAAGCAGGGTGCAGCTGCCGGTTACTTCATGGTCGGCGCCCAAAAATGTCAGTTTCATAATCCTTTGATTGTCACCTCTCTTGGCCTTGTAAGGCCGGTCGTTGCGGGATAGTTCTTAGATATAGTATACAATAGCATCTTTCAAAAGTATATAATTTTTTGTAAATTTGACCATTCCCGGCGAGATGTGCCAAAAAGGGCTTTTTCTTGTATGCCGGGTGGATTTGTGCTATCATGCTTATATTGTAATTTTTTCTGACAAGGGAATGGAGAGAAGAGTATGATCGCACTGTTTCCCTCCCTGCGGGTGGGAGAAGCAATCCTGTACATAGCGGACCTGGCTCTGCTGGGCTTTTTCTGGCAAAAGGGGCAGCTGAGCCTGCCGGTGCTGATCCCCTGCCTGGCGGCGCTGGTGCTGATCCCCCTGATCGTCCGGCTGGCGGCGGTGCTCAAGCATCAGAAAATCGTGAATATCCTCTTCCGCAAGCTGGATCCGGAGAGCTTTATCCGAGCCTATGAGCCCCTGATGAAGCGGGCGGAGGGCAAGCCCCGGCTGGAAAGCACCCTGCGCAACTTTCTCAGCACCGGCTATGCCAACAAGGGCGATTTTGAAACGGCCATCCGCCTGCTGGACGAGACACCCCCTGTGGAGGGCAAACAGGCGGTGCGGGGCCGGGCGCTGCAGCTGAGCAACCTGTGCAGCGTCTACCTGCTGAAGGGAGACGTTTCCGAGGCCCAGGACCTGCTCCATCAGCTGGAAGACCTTTTGGATAGAGACCAGGAGGAGCAGGCCGGCCGGGATATGCAGGGCAGCGTGACGACCCTGAAAAACTATATCCAGATAGCCCGGGGCTGGAAGGCGGATGAGGCCTACCTGCGCAACCTGGCCCTGAACTCGGTGGACCCCTTCTTCCAGGTGACCAACTGCTATCAGCTGGCCCTGGCCCAGATTGTGGCCTACAAGCGGCCCCAGGCCTGGGAAAACTTGAAAAAGGTGGCCGACCGTGCCCCCCTGCTCTATATCGGGCAGGAAGCTGCCCGGCGGGCCGAAAAGCTGGAACAGGATATGACGGAGGAGGAAAAGCGCTGTCAGACGCCCCCCAGCGAGAGGATCGTGCTTCGGCCTTTCCTGAAACGCCGGTAAAACCAAAAAGAACGCCGCCCCCAAAAAGGCTATGCCTTTGGGGGCGGCGTTTTTTATTTCTGGGTAATGATCTGGTAGCAGGGAGGGCGGCGGTCCCGGAAAAGGCCCCAGCTCAGCCGGTCCTTATCCAGTTCATCCAGGTCAAAGCTGGCGGTGAGGACGGCTTCCTCCTGCCGGGGGGCCTGGGCAATCACCTCGCCGGTGGGGTCGGTAATGAAGGAAGAACCGTAGAAGAGCAGGGAAGAACTCTGCCCGCCGTTTTCTGGGCAGGGAGTGACAGTCTCCTCCCCGTACCGGTTGGCGGCCATCACCGGCATCAGGTTGGCGGCGGCGTGGCCCTGCATGCAGCGGCGCCAGTGGGGCATGCTGTCGCAGTTCAGGATGGGCTCGCTGCCGATGGCGGTGGGGTACAGGAGCATTTCCGCCCCTTCCAGGGCCATGCAGCGGGCGGTCTCGGGGAACCACTGATCCCAGCAGATGCCCACGCCCACCCGGCCGTACCGGGTCTGCCAGACCTTGAAACCGGTATCCCCGGGCACAAAGTAGAATTTTTCCTGGTAGTAGTGGTCATCGGGAATATGGGTCTTGCGGTATACCCCCAGCAGCTTGCCGCTTTCCAGAAGGGCCACCGAGTTGAAAAGGCGGTTGCCGTCCCGCTCATAAAAACTCACCGGCAGCACCAGGTCCAGCTCCCGGCTCAGGGGCAGAAGGGCCTGCACGGCGGCGTTTTCCTCCACAGGGGCGGCATAGGAATAGTATTCATACCGGCGCTCCTGGCAGAAATAGGGGCGCTCAAACAGTTCCGGCAGCAGCACCACCTGGCCGCCGGCGGCGGCAGCCTGGCGCACCAGCCGGCAGGCGGTGCGGATGTTTTCGCCCGGGTCCTGGACGCAGCGCATCTGGATGGCTGCCAAGGTCACATTTCTCATCTCAAGGTTCCTCCTTCGGGGATCTGCTGGGTCACACAGTGGATGTTGCCGCCCCCCAGCAGGATCTCCCGGCTGGGGATGGGCAGGGCAATGCGGGGGGCAAACAGCCGCCCCAGAATTTCCAGGGCCAGGGCATCGTGGGCATCCCCAAACTGGGGCACCAGCACATGGCCGTTGGAAAGGTAGAAATTCACATAGCTGGCAGCCAGCCGCTCGCCGGCCTCCCGCATATCCTCCCCCTCCTCAAAGTCGTAGCCTTCCAGCTCCTGGGGGGCCACCACCTGGGGTTTCTGGGGGATGGGCAGCTTGTGTACCTTCAGGTGTCGGCCCCGGGCGTCGGTGGCGTTTTCCAGGTATTCCAGGCACTGGCAGCTCAGAGGATACTGGGGGTCGGATTCATCGTCGGTCCAGGCCAGAACCACCTCACCCGGGCGCACAAAGGCGCACACATTGTCCACATGCTCGTTGGTCTCGTCGTTGTAAATGCCCCGGGGCAGCCAGAGGACCTTTTGAATGCCCAGATATTCCCGCAGTTTTTCTTCAATTTCCTCTCGGCTCAGGTCGGGGTTGCGCCCCCGGCTCAGCAGGCAGCTCTCGGTGGTGAGCAGGGTGCCCTCCCCATCGGTGTGGATGGAACCGCCCTCCAGCACAAAAGGGGCGGCGTCATACCAGTCCAGCCCCAGCTTCTGGCAGAAGGCGGGGGCCAGGGCGTCATCCTTTTCCCAATGGGAATACAGGCCGTCCACATTGCCGCCCCAGGCGTTGAAGCGCCAGTTCACGCCCCGCAGCCCGCCTTTGCCGTCCACCACAAAGGTGGGGCCGGTATCCCGGGCCCAGGCGTCATTGCTTTCCAGGGGGATGACTTCAATGGAAGGGCCAAGGGCCAGCCGGGCCCCCTCGGCCAGCTCCGGCTCGGCCAGCATATAGACCTTTTCGGTGAGGGCGATGGCCTGGGCCAGTTTGGTAAAGGCCTCCCGGGCTTTTTTTGCGCCGAAAGGCCAGCTGCCCGGGCGATGGGGCCAGATCATCAGGCAGCCATGGTGGGGCGAAAATTCGGCGGGCATGAAAAAACCGTCCCGGCAGGGCAGAGAATTCCGCTTCATACTTCCTCCTTGGGTGGGTTAAAAGGGCAGAAAGCCCTTGATGATAAAGAAAATCAGGGGTACAAACAGGGCGGGCAGCAGGTTCAAAGCCTTGAGATCCTTGATTTTCAGGATGGAAAGCCCGGTGGAGAGGATGAGGAATCCACCCACGATGCACAGCTCACAGACCACCTCATCCGAGAAGAAGGAGCCGGACACATACCGGGTGAGCAGATAAATGCTGCCCTGCCAGCAGAACAGCACCGGCGCGGCCAGCACCATGCCCACCCCATAGGTGGAGGCCAGAACAGTGGAGGTAACCAGATCCAGCGCCGCGTTGGTGAACAGGTAGGTCTCGTCCCCGTACAAAGCGCTCATCACAGGCCCCACGATGGAAAGGGTGCCGATGCAGAACAAAAGGATGCCGGTGGTAAGCCCCTGGGCCAGCTGGCCGCCCGCATGGCGGGAAACCAGGTCGTTGAAGCGCTTGTCCAGGTCCAGCTTGGTGCCCACCAGGCTGCCCAGCACCAGGCTGACGATAAAGAGCACCGGATACTGGCTGTCGGGCATATGGCTCACCACCGCATTGATGCCGATGCCACAGGCGGCCAGGCCGCAGGCATTGAAAAGCCCGGCCTCATACTGGGGGCCGATGCCCCGCTTGAGGGTGCTGCCCGCCAGCCCTCCCACCAGGATGGCGGCCGTATTTGCAAGGGTGCCGATCATGAATATACTCGCTTTCTTCCTAAGAACTTTTATAACAGAACAGTATCCATTATATCGTATTTTCGGCCCGGAAAAAAGGGGGAGGGGGCGCATGGTGTACTTTCCGCCCCGCTTGTGCTACAATAAACACAAACTTTAGGAAAAACGGAGAGCCCAGAGAGATGAAGATACTGGCTGTGGATTACGGCGAGGCCCGCACCGGGCTGGCCAGCTGTGACCCGGATGAGATCCTGGTCACCCCCATCACGCCCCAGATCGAGGAAAAAAGCCTGAACAAGGCGGTGGCCAAGGTGTGCGAAAAAGCCCTGGAGATCGGCGCGGACCGGATCCTGCTGGGGCTGCCCCTGAATATGGACGGCACCGAGGGCCCCCGGGCCAAAAAGAGCCGCAAGATCCAGGCCATGCTGGAGGCGGGCAGCGGCCTGCCGGTGGTTTTGTGGGACGAGCGGCGCACCACTGTGTCGGCGGCCGCCATCCTGGCCGACAATGCCACCTTCGGCAAAAAGCGGAAGGAACGGCTGGATTCGGTGAGCGCGGCCGTATTGCTGGAAAGCTATCTGGCCTATCGCAGGCATCACCCGGAGGAGACCTGATATGAGCGTGGCTTTTGATCGTTCGCCCCAAGCACGGCAGGCGCTGGAATACCACTGCCCCCGCTGGCGGGAGCTGCCGGCGTTGGAACTGTATATGGACCAGATGACCGGCTATATCGCCGACGTGCTGCGCCCTCTGCTGGACAGCGAGGAGGAAGAGCGTCCCCTCACCAAGGCGATGGTGAACAACTATGTGAAGGCCCGGATGATCCCCCGGCCGGATAAAAAGAAATATCGGCGGGAGCACCTGGCCCACCTGATCCTTTTGTGCGCCATGAAGCAGGTGCTCAGCCTGCCCGAGGCCTGGTCGGTGCTGCAGATGGCCCAGCAGGAAAACACCTTCCCCCAGGTATATGACTATTTCTGTCAGGAGCTGGAAAATGCCCTGAGCCAGGTATGGGATCAGCCCCGGCGGGAGGAAAGCGCCTGTCTGGAAGGGGAAGGCGCCGCCCTGCTCCGGCGCCTGACCCAGGCCTGTGCTAACAAGATCTATCTGCAGAAGCGGATCGCCTTTGAGGAAGCGGGCATTCCCCCCGAGGCCCGAAAAAAATAAGCCGGCCCTGCCGCCTGCGGAATTTTGTATCAGGAAAAGAAAACCCCGTCCCTGCCAAAAGCAGGGGCGGGGTTTTTGCCTTGTCACATCAGGGGGGCGAAAATGCGGAAGAAGATCTGCAAAATCCGCTTGGGCAGGGGTGTGCGATATACCTCTTCCAGGGTACATTCCCGGCTCACGGCCATGCACTGCTCCAGATCCTTGCGCACGGTGCGCACCATCTGCCCGCCGTAGAAGGCGCAGCAGTTCTCAAAGTGCAGATAAAGGCTGCGATAGTCCATGTTGGCGCTGCCCACAATGGCAGCCTTATCGTCCGACACGAACATCTTAGCGTGCATAAAGCCGGGGGTGTATTCAAAGATCCGCACCCCCGCTTCCAGCAGGGTGTGGTAGAAGCTCTGGGTCACCAGATAGACGAATTTTTTATCCGGGATGCCGGGGGTCAGAATTCGCACATCCACCCCGCTCTTGGCGGCCAGCCGCAGGCAGGTGAGCATCTCGTTATCCACCACCAGATACGGGGTGGCCACATAGACATACCGCTGGGCCTGCTGCAGGATGTTGAAGTAAGCGTTCTCCGATACATTCTCCTGGTCCAGGGGGGAATCCACAAAGGGTTGGATCACGCAGTCGGCCATATCCCGGCAGGTGGGGCGGAACCGCTCCACCGGGGAGACGGTGTGCCGCACATAGTCCCAGGTGGCCAGGAAGGCGGCCGTGTAGGAATATACCGCTTCCCCCCGCAGCATAAAGCCGGTGTCCTTCCAGACGCCGTGGGGATGGGTGAAATTGGCGTATTCATCCGCCAGATTGAAGCCGCCGCTGAAGGCCACATTGCCGTCGATGACGGTGATCTTCCGGTGATCCCGGTGGTTCAGAAGGGTGTAGTCGCTCAGGTTGGGGGAAAAGCGCATGGGGGCGAATATTCCGCACTGGATGCCATAGCTGCGCAGGGTGGCGTCATAGTCCTTGGGCAGCTTCACCAGGCTGCCCATACCGTCGTACAGTACCCGCACATCCACCCCTTGGGCGGCCTTCTGCTTTAAAATTTCCAGCACCTGATCCCAGAGCTTGCCTTCCTGGAGGATGAAATATTCCAGAAAGATGAATTGCTGGGCCTTTTGGAGCTCTTCCAGATAGTCGGGCAGGAATTCCTGGCCCCAGGCATAGTACCGGCAGGAGGTATTGTCCCACACCGGCGCATAGGCGTACTGGGCAAGATACCGGCCGCAGCGGGTAAAGGGCACATCATCGCCCGGCAGCAGGGCCAGGGAGGAGAGGGGATCGGGCAGAGCCTGGTTGGCCCGGGCCGAACAGGCGCTGTACTGGCGGGCCTTGCGGCCGTGGCGGCTGCGGCCGCCCCAATACAGGTAAAAGATGGTGCCGGTGGGCGGCAGAAGCAGGATGATGAGCAGCCACATCAGCTTGTATACCGGGTTCACATCGTCCTTATCCAACAGGATGGCAACCGCGATCAGGCTGACGGCGGTAATGGCCATGTAGGTATAGACGGCGTACTGCTGCAGCCAGATGCCCAGGGCTACGGTGAGGGCGATCTGGGTAAGACTCAGTACGGCTACCCAGCTTTTTCGGGTCAGAAAAGCCCTTTTCAGATACTGAAACAGCATGATTTACGGTCCTTTTTCAGCGAAAACTCACTGAGCGGAGGAGGCTGCCTCGCTGTCCAGCCGGCTTTCCTCCTCGGCCGAATAGGTGGAGATGGTCACCGAGTTGACCAGGACTTCTTCCAGGGGCTTATCCTCCTCGTCGGTCTCCACCGCGCCGATGGCGTCCACCACTTCCATGCCCCGGTATACCTGGCCGAATACGGTGTAGTGGTTATCCAGGTAGGGCAGGCCGCCCACCGCCTCATAGGCGTCGATCACTTCCTGGCGGAAACCGCTTTCCTCCAGGGATTTTTTCAGGTCCTTATCCATCTCGGGCAGAGACTGGACAAAATAGAACTGGCTCAGGCAGGTATCTTCCTCGTCACCGCTGCGGGCCATGCCCAGTGCGCCGGAGTAATGGTGCAGGCTGTCGGAGTATTCCACCGGGTAGGGGTTGTTGTGCCAGATGCTGGCGCCGGAAAGGCCGGTGCCGGTATCGTCGCCGGTCTGGGCCACAAAGCCGTAGATCACCCGGTGGAAGGGCAGCCCGTCATAGTAGCCCTGCTGGGCAAGGCCGGTGAAGTTTTCCACCGCCATGGGGGCCTGGTCCGGGTAGAGCACCGCCCGGATCTCCCCCAGGCTGGTGTCAAAGATGGCAATGGGGTCCCCGTCCTGGGGGGCGGTGAACTGGATTTCGCTGCTCTCGTAGCTTTCCCGCTTTACGTTGGCGGTCTTTTTTTCACCGCAGCCGGAAAGCCCCAGGCAGAAAACCAGGGCGAGGGCCGTAAAGGAAATGATCTTGCGCATAGTTGATGCCTTTCTCAAAAAGAGGGAAGGGCCGCCGGGGCAGTTCCCTCGGGATTTTCTGGGAAACCATATGCTAAATATTATAGCATATCCGGCGGCAGAAAATCGACCCATCCCAAAAGTTTTGCCCGGTCGGACCGCCCCCGGCGGCAGGGGCTTGAAGCCGGGGCCCAAACATGGTACACTATGTAGCGAAGAGAACAACCGCGGGCAGCCAAGGGCGGCCCGCCCATGCGACCCCCGGGCGGAATATTGCCCGGGCCCGGGAGAATACTATGGAAGAAAACAAGCTGCCTCTGGGCCAGCCCGAGGCCGAGGATGCGGAACCCGACCTGATCACCCTGACCGATGAGGAGGGCACCGAGTACACCTTTGAGGTGATCGACGCGGTGGACCACAACGGTACCCACTATATGGCCATGGTGCCCTATGTGGAGGATGAGAAGCAGCTGGATGATGACCTGCAGCTGGTCATCATGAAGGTAGGGCAGGACGAGGAAGGCGAATTCCTGGACGTGGTGGAAGACGACGAGGAGCTGTACGAGATCAGCGGCGTTTTTGAAAAGCGTCTGAGCGAGGAATACGATATCCAGCAGTAAATCCCTGCTTCCTGCCTGGTTCGATTTGTTGCAGTTTTATATAATCCTACTAATCAATAATCGGGAGCCCGATGTCCTCCGGGGGATTGCAGACCTCCCGCCTTTGGCGGAGGAAGGGAGCGTGAAACCGGATGCAGGGCACCCACCTGCCATACGGGTAGGTTTTGATTGACTGCAGACGGCTGGGTGGGAAACCTGGATACAGAAAAGCGGCGGCCTTTCGGGGCCGCCGCTTTTGATTTTCCGGGTCAGTAGCCCAGCTCTTCGCCCACCAGCAGCACATGGATGCGGCCCTTGAGGGCCTCTCTCTGACGGCGCAGGATCAGGGCCGAACAGCAGATCCGGTCCGGGCTCTTGCAGTCGGCGCACTGGCCGGTGAGGGCGCAGGGGGTCTTGAGCCCCAGGCGCACCGCGTTTTTGGGGGCAACCGTCTCCCGTACCCGGCGCACGGCTGCGTGCAGGTCGGGCACGATCTTGTTCACGCCGGCAATCAGGAGCACATGGGCAGGCCCAAAGCTGATGGCGGCGATCCGGTTGGCGTTGGCGTCCAGCTCATAGATCTCGCCCTGCTGGGTGATGGCATTGGCGCTGGCCAGGTACCAGTCGGCCGAAAAAACCTGCCGGTACAACCGGCCCAGTTCCTCGCCGCTCACCTTGCTCCGGTCCAGGTACTGGTAGCGGCCGCTGGCCAGATGGTCCATCACTCCGGTCTGGGCCAGGGTGACGCTGCCCCCGTTGGAGACCACGGCCCCTTCCGGGATGAGCTGCTGCACAAAGGCCACCACCTGGTCGGCCCGGGGCAGGTAATGGGCCGTCATATTGTTGGCTTCCAGGGCCTCCATCACCTGGCGGATCTGCGGGGACGAAACGGGTTCATTCATGGAAAATCCCTCCTTATATATTTGCCGGCGCGCCCGGGAAGGAAAGTAAAACCAGGCAGAGGCGGGCCGTCTTGACAGAAGCGGACAAGGGTGTAGAATAAAGATAAAATGGATTAAAGTTTGGAGAAATTTGTGCCGAAAGCGGCAAAAGGGAAACAACAGTGAAAGAGATGCTGAAAACCGGGGATAAGATCCCGGAATTTCGATATGATACCCCTTACCGGCCCCAGAACAGCTTTTATGCACTGGCGGCGGCAAAGCCCCTCTGCATGGTTTTCCTTCCCAATTTCGGGCACCCTCTGACCCGGCATTTTATTGCCCGGTATGCGGAGGATTACGCCCAGCTGCGGGAGGTAGAACTGGTCTGCGTGGTGCGCAGCCGGCCCGAGGTGATCGCGGCCCATCTGCCCGAGGGCAAACTGCCCTTCACCCTGGTCTGCGACGCGGAAGGGGTGCTGTACCGGTATTTCTGCATCCCCACCACCAAAAGCCGGCTCAAGGCCTATTCCATGCTCACGGTCAAGATCCTCAACGAGGCCAAGAAGCAGGGCTACCAGCCCCCCAAGGACGAGAAACTGTTCTGCCCCCTCACCCTGGTGGTGGGCCCGGAGGGCAAGGTGCTGTTCTGCCATTATGGCCAGACCCTCACCGATCTGCCGGAAAATTGCTCGGCCATCCGCAATTTCAGCCGGAACGTACTGAACCAAGCCCGGCAGGATGGGCTCCTGAGCCCGGCCGTGCCCCGCTTCAAGGGGCAGGGCAAGCTCTCCGCCCTGGAAAATCCCGAGCTGGCCCCGGAAAAGCAGCAGCATATCCGGGAGGCCATGAGCCTTCTGTACGGCGAAGAAGAACAGGAAGAAGAGGACGGAGAATAAACCGGCCTGAAAAAAGATACAGCAGCGGGCGGGGCCATGGCGGCCCCGCTCGTTTTGTCAGTTCAGCGTCAGCCAGCTGATGCGGCTTTGCTGGCGCAGGGTTTGGGGGCCAAGCAGGGATGCCGCGTCAAAAAGGGCTGTATGGAAGCTGCCGGTGCCGCCGCCGGCAGCCTGAGCGCTCTGGCGGGCCTGTTGCCCGCACACCTTCCAGAAGGCCGCCGCCGCCGCGGCAGCGGGCAGGAAATCTTCCGATACCGCCAGAAAAGCGCCGGTCAGCACCGAGAGCATGCAGCCGGCCCCGGTGATCCGGGACATCCAGCCGCTTCCCCCTTCGATCAGGGCGGCCCGGCGGCCGTCGGTGACGCAGTCGCTCTCACCGCTGAGCAGCACCAGGCACCCAAGCCGGCGGGCAAGCTCCCCCGCCAGGGCAGGGGCCTGATCCCGGCGGGCCGGTTCCGGGCTGTCTACTCCCAGTTCCCGGCTGGCCAGGCAGAGCAGGGCCTGCACCTCGGCCAAATTGGCCCGGATCAGGGTGGGGCGTACCTCTTCCAGCAGCTGGGTGAGCTTTTGGCAGCGGTAGCTGCTGGCTCCGGCGCCCACCGGGTCCAGCACCACCGGCCGCCCCGCGGCCAGGGCCGCCTGGCCGGCCAGCCGGCAGGCCAGGAACTTACCGTCATCCGGGGTGCCGGTGTTCAGCACACAGCCCTGAGCCGCCCCGGCAATCTCGGCCATCTCGGCGGGCTCCTGGGCCATGACCGGCCGTCCCCCCGCCGCCAGCAGCAGGTTGGCGCAGTCGGCGGCGGTGACAATATTGGAAATGCAGTGAATCAGGGGCCGCTGGCTGCGCAGCCGGTCCAATGCCTCAAAATCGGCTTCTATCAAGGGAAAAACCTCGCTTTATAAAAGGAATGAGCCCTCAGGTAATGCCCAGAGCCCGCTGCACCCGGTACACCGCATAGCGGAAGGTGCCGCAGATCAGGCTGCCCTGCACCCACAGGTAGGCGGGCAGGTTGCGCCAGTAGAAGGGCGGGCGTTTCAGCTGGGGGATGGCCTTCCAGGCCTCGCCGAAGCCCTTGGCGTAATCCGCCCCGTAACCCCGCCGCCAGTACATCAGGGTCTTGAGCCCGTAGCCCAGCAGCAAAAAGGGCAGGTTGAGCACCAGCATGACCAGGGGCATGTTCTTCACCGGCAGCAGGATGCTGTTGCGGCCGCTCTGGATGCTCTTGAAGGGGTTGTAGCGCACCGCGCCGGTGGTGGCGCCGCAGATGTGGTAGCAGCGGGCCGAGGGGCAGAACACGTTCCGGTAGCCCCGGGTGTTGGCCCGCCAGCTGATGTCCACATCCTCGTAATAGGCAAAAAAGAGTTCGTCAAACAGGCCGATCTCATCCAGGATCCGCTTGCGGTAGAGGGCCGCGCCCCCGCAGGCGGAAAAGACCCGGCAGGGGGTCTGGTACCGGTCGGCCCGCAGCCCGTCCCCCCGCTTGCAGGCAAAGCCCAACAGGTTCACATAGTCGCCGGCATCGTCCGCTTTGTCCCGCTCGAAATGGCGGATCATCAGGGTGGAAACGGCAAAGATCTTCTCATCCTTTTCCGCCGCCTTCAGCAGCTTTTCCAGCCAGTCCGGCTCGGCAAAGGCGTCATTGTTGAAAAGGGCCACATATTCCCCCCGGGCTGCCCGGATGCCCTGGTTTACCGCATAGGAGAAACCGGTGTTTTTCAGGTTTTCAATCAGGGTATAGCCCGGCCGGCCCTGGTAGGAGCGGGCGATGGCCAGGCTTTCGTCGGTGGAGCCGTTGTCCACCACGATCAGCTCAAAATCGGTGAAGGTCTGCGCCCATACCGATTCGATGGAATCCCGCAGCCAGCCGGCGCCGTTCAGGTTGGGGATCACGACAGAAACTTTCATGAAAAAAGGCCTTTCTTATGATGCATTCAGCTTAAATCAGTATAACACACCGGCCCCCAAAAGCAAAAGCCCCTTTTCCGGGCGGGAAAAGGGGCTTTTAGAACAGGGTTATTTCAGGGCGTTCAGGATGGAATCGTTCACGGCGGTGGCATCCTCGCACATCACCATGACCCAGGAACCATCAGCAGCCTGGGTGAGCCGGGCGTCCTTGGCAATCTCGTACTGATCCTGCAGGTAGAACTCCTGGGCGGCCTGCTGGGTCTGGATGAAGTTCTGCAGGGCCGTTTCCACCTTCTCGCTGCTGCCCTCGGCAGGCTGGATGATGGCGATGCCGTAGCTCTTCACATTCATCAGGCTGACGCTGAGGGCGTATTTTTCCATGTCCGCGGTCTCAAGACCCATGAATTCCAGGATCATGTCGCCCATCTGCTGCTTGTTTTCGTCGTCCATCTCCTCCGAGTTGCCGCCGGTCACCTCAAAGCCGTTTTCCCCGTTGGAGAGGATGGCGTAGAATTCATTGAATTCATCGGTGCGGGCATCCTGCAAAATCTGCACATAATCCTTGTCGGAGCCGGAAGAGGCCTTGGAGCCGCAGCCGGCCAACAGAATGCCCAGAGTGAGCACCACGGCAATAAGAGAACGCTTTTTCATAGATAACATCCTTTCTGATCGTTAAAAATAGTATGCCCCTTTCCCCGGCCCTCATACAAGATTGGGGCAGAAAAAAGGCGGGAGGGGAAAATTCCTCTCCCGCCCGGCCGCAGCCAGGAGGCTGGAAGTTCAATAATAAAATTTCCGGTCCACTGGGGTGGACAGAATGATCTGGGTGCTGGTCTGCCCCACCTTCTGGAAAGAGGTGATGAGGTGTTCCAGGGAATCCATATCCGGGCAGCTGGCCTTGACGATATAGCTGTAGCTGCCGGTTACATGGAAGCACTGCACCACCTGGTGGATGGCGTTGAGGGTCTCCATAAATTCATCCCGGCCGGCGGGAGGGATGGAAATGCTGATGAGGGCATTGACCCGGGTCTGGCTGTCGGGGGGATTTACCTTTACCGTATACCCTTTGATGATGCCGTCCTGCTCCAGTTTATGGATGCGGCTGCTGACGGCAGGGCTGGTGAGGGAGACTTCCTTGGCAATCTCCTTTACCGGCATGCGGGCGTTTTTGGCAAGCAGGCGAATGATGCGCTGATCCAAATCATCCATAGGGAACATCCTTTCGTTCTTGTAGCAATAGCACAGAAAATTTTTAAAATTAAGAAAAAATAATAGGCGGAATTCACAAGCGCCTTGAAAGGGTGGGCTTTTCACCCGGTGATTTAATTATATAAAGTAAATGCTAAAAAGTAAAGAATAAATCTAAAGTAATCACGAAGAAATTCGTTTGACAGAAAACACAAAAATGATATACTGAAAGTGCGGACAGGAAGTTCCGCCTGATATTTTGACATTTTCTATAATTTATACTTTCCCACCCCTCTAAGTAAAAAGGCCCGCTTTGCGGGCCTTTTTACTTTTGCGGTCAGGGGGAAAATCAGAGGGTTTCCAGATATTCCTGCACCAGGTGGAGCCGGTCGGCAGGCAGGATGCCTTCCACCGCCACTCCCTCGGCCTGGTATTCCTCGCTGATCACGCTGCCTTCCCGGCGGAATACGTCCAGAAGGGAAAGTTTATCATAGGGCAAAAGGACCTTGACCCGGCGCACCCGGCTGCCCAGCTTTTCGTCCAGGGCTTTCAGCAGCTGATCCAGCCCGCGGCCGGTGCGGGCGCTGGTGAGCAGCACCGAGGGATCAAAGGCCACGGCGCCGGCCCGGTCGGCCTTGTTGTACACCACCAGCCGGGGGATATCCTGGCAGTCCAGATCGTTCAGCACCTGCTCGGTCACGGCCAGCTGTTCCTCCCGGGCGGGGTCGGTGGCGTCGGCCACCATCACGATCACATCGGCAAAGGCGGCCTCTTCCAGGGTACTGCGGAAAGCCTGCACCAGGTGGTGGGGCAGCCGGCTCACAAAGCCTACCGTATCCACCAGGATTACATTCAGCCCTGAGGGCAGGCTGAGCTGTCGGGCGGTGGGGTCCAGGGTGGCAAAGAGCATATCCTTGGCCAGGACGGTTCCCTCGCCGCACAAAGCGTTCATCAGGCTGGATTTGCCCACGTTGGTGTATCCCACCAGGGCCACCACCGGCACCCCGCTTTTCTGCCGGGCACGCCGGTTTTCACCCCGGCGCTTTTCCATCTCCCGAAGCTTTTCTTCCAGGCTCTCGATCCGGTGGCGGACATGGCGCCGGTCCAGTTCCAGCTGGCTCTCGCCGCTGCCCCGGCGGGCGCCTGCGGTGCCGCCACCGCCGCCGCCCTGGCGGCTGAGGGCCTGGCCCAGCCCTTGCAGCCGGGGCAGCCGGTAGCGCAGCAGGGCCAACTCGGTCTGCAGCTTGCCTTCCCCGGTCACGGCCCGGCTGCGGAAGATCTCCAGGATCAGCATGGTCCGGTCCAGCACCTCGATGCCCAGGGCATCGCTCAGGTTGCGGATCTGGCTGCCGGTGAGCTCCCCGTCAAACACGGCAACCTCGGCCTCCAGATTCATGGCGTAAAGCCGGGCCTCCTCCAGCTTGCCGGCGCCCAGCACGGTGCCGGTTTCCGGGGCATCCCGCTTCTGGACGATCTGGGCCACCACCTCCATCCGGTTGGCCTGGGCCAGGGCGGTCAGCTCTTCCAGGCTCCGGTCCATATCATATTGTCCCAGGTCCAGCGCCAGCAGAAGGATCCGGGTAAAGGGTTGTTGGTTTTCGGGTAGGATTTTTTCAGCCATGGTCATGCTCCTGTAGGGCGGCCCCGGGGGCCGCGCGGCGGGTGGCTCCGGGCAAAAATCCCGGACTGTCGTCCCTATTGTACCCGGGGGCGGGGGCGCTGTCAAACCGGCCCGGGCAGGGGTGGGAGAAAAGAGAAAAAGAGAAGATTTTTTCATTAAAATTCTGCAAAAGTTGGCTGGCGGGGCAGAAAAAATCTCCTGGATATGCTATACTTCCCCCAGAGAGAAGGATTTTATCCGCGCCGGGAAAGGCCGGCGGGAAGGAGAAAAAATGGAGACACCTCATGTGCTGACCTGCCTGTCCGGCTCGCCGGCCAACGAAAAGGTGGTGCGGCTGGCTGCCAGCCTGGCCCAGGGCATCGGGGCTATCTTTACGGCCCTGTATGTGGAGCCCGCCCCCGGCGGGCTGCCCAAGGGGCAGAGCGCTGAGGTGCTGCAGAACAATATTCTGCTGGCGGAAAAGCTGGGGGCCCATGTGGCCACCGTATACGGGGGCGATATGGCCACCCAGGTGGCGGAATATGCCCGCCTGAGCGGGGTGAGCCATATTGTGCTGGGGCGCAGCGGGCGGCTGCACTTCTTCCGCAATGCCCCTCAGGACCGGCTGGCCCGGATGGTGCCGGAGATCCAGCTCTGCGTGGTGCCCTACAGTGAAAAGGAAGATGATCCCCTGGAACTGCCCCGGGTCTCCCGCCCCCACATTTCCTGGCCGGATACCGGCCGCTGCCTGGGCGTGGTGCTGCTGTGCACCCTGCTGGGCGGTATTTTGGGGGAGATGGGGCTGGAAATGGCCATCATCGGTCAGGTGTACATCCTGGGCGTATTGGCCATCGGTGTGGTGACCACCGGCTGGGTCTATGGCCTGATGGGGCCGCTGCTCAGCGCCCTGGCTTTTACCTTCCTCTATGTTCCGCCCCTGTTTTCCTTCCGGTATGTGGCCCCCGGCTATCCGGTGACCTTTCTGGTCATGCTGGTGGTGGGCCTGATCACCAGCAACTTCACCCTTCGGGTGCGGGGCCAGGCCCTGACCGCCGCGGATAAGGCATGGCGTACCGAGGTGCTTCTGCGCCACGCGGCCCTGCTGCAGCGGGCCTCCAGCCCGGCCGAGACACTGGATACTCTCTGTGCCCAGCTGGAAAAGCTGGTGGCCGGCCAGGTGCGCTGGTACCAGCCCAACGAACAGGGAGAGCTGATGGGCCCCACCGAGGATAAAAATGAGGAAGAATCGGCCCTGTGGGCCTGGCAGCACCGGAGTTCTGCCGGCGCCACCACCGGCATCCGGCCCGAGGCCCGGCGGCTGTACCTGCCGGTCATGGGCCAGCGGGAAACCTACGCGGTGGTGGGGCTGACCCTGGACAAAAAACGGCTGCCGGAGCCATTTGTGCGCAACCTGCTGGGGGCAATGGTGGACCAGTGCGGTCTGGCGCTGGAAAAATATTCGGTGGAAAAGGACCGGGACGCGGCCCAGCACAAGGCCGAACAGGAAAAGCTCCGAGCCAACCTGCTGCGTTCCATTTCCCATGACCTGCGCACCCCCCTCACCAGCATCTGCGGCAGCGCAGGCATCTTGCGGGAGAGCGGCGAGGCCCTGAAAGAGGAGCGGCGCAAGGAACTGTACAATGATATCTATGACGACGCGCTCTGGCTCATTGATCTGGTGGAAAACCTGCTGGCGGTGACCCGCATCGAAAACGGCACCATGCAGCTGCATATGGAGCCCCAGCTGGTGGAGGATATTTTTGCCGAGGCCACCGAGCATCTGGACCGGCATGCCGGTGAACATGTGATCGAGACCCGGCTGCCGGAAGACCTGCTGATGGCCGAGATGGACAGCCGGCTCATTGTGCAGGTGCTGGTCAACCTGCTGAACAACGCCATCAAGTACACACCGCCGGGTTCCCACATCCTGCTCACCGCCCGAAGCGAGGGGCAGTGGGTCCGCTTTGCGGTGGCCGATGACGGGCCCGGCATCCCGGAAAAGGAGCGGGGCAAACTGTTTGAAATGTTTTATACCGCGGGCAAGCGCCGGGGCGACAGCCGCCGGGGCATGGGGCTGGGGCTGAGCCTCTGCCGTTCCATCGTGCGGGCCCACGGCGGCGAGATCACCATGGAACCCAACCAGCCCCATGGTTCCATATTCACCTTTACGCTGAAGAGAAAGGAGGCGGCCGACCTTGAGCCTGCTTGAAAAAACGCCCCGTGTTCTGGTGGTGGAGGACGATAAGGCCATCCGCAATTTGATCATCACTACCCTGGAGACCCAGGGCTACCAATACAGCACTGCGGCCAATGGGTCCCAGGCGCTGCTGGAGGCGGCATCCAGCCGGCCCGATGTGCTGCTGCTGGACCTGGGCCTGCCCGATATGGATGGGGTGGAGATCATCCGCAAGATCCGGGGATGGAGCGAGATGCCCATCCTGGTGGTTTCGGCCCGCAGCGAGGACCGGGACAAGGTGGAAGCCCTGGATGCAGGGGCGGACGATTACCTCACCAAGCCGTTCAGTGTGGACGAGCTGCTGGCCCGTCTGCGGGTGGCCCTGCGCCGGGTGAAAAAAGAGGCGGACCGGGGCAGCCGCCCGGAGGAAAAAATCTACCGCAACGGCGAGCTGACCATCGACTATGAGGCCGGTGTGGCCCGCCGCAGCGGCCAGGAACTGCACCTTACCCCCATGGAATACAAGCTGCTCTGCCTTCTGGCCCGCAATACCGGCAAGGTGCTGACCCAGAACTACATCCTGCGGGAGATCTGGGGCCTGGTGCTGGCTTCGGACACCTCCTCCCTGCGGGTGTTCATGGCTACCCTGCGCAAAAAGATCGAGCCCTGCCCGGCCAAGCCCATTTATATCCAGACCCGGGTGGGTATCGGCTACCGGATGACCTGGGTGGAACGGGGCGAGGAATCGGAAGAAGAGAGCTGAAAATATGCCCATACAGGCGGCGGACAGAGGAAAAACCGGCAAAGGGGATTTCTGGTCCGCCGCTTTTTGGCGGCAAAGGGCGCAAAAAAGGCGGCAAAAGCCTTGGCTCCTTTTGAAAAAGAAATCAATCTGCTATAATCAGGGTAGAGCGGCGGGGCCGGAAAAACCGGGCACCACCGTAAGGGCAGCAGTTGTGATGCCCGGTCTTGGCCGGGCATGGGCGCTTTGCCCGGAAAGGAAGAACGTCATGATGGAAAAGACCAGGATCTTGCTGGCGGGGGACAGCGCCGTCTCGGTGCAGTTCGGGGATGCCATCGACCCGGAGATCTACGCCCGGGTCCGGGCTTTGTATGAAAGCCTGAAAGGGGAGAAGATCCCCGGGGTGACCGAGCTTATCCCCACCTTCCGCAGCCTGATGGTCCAGTATGATCCCCGGCAGCTGGGGTATGAGCAGCTGAAAGGGCAGCTGGAGGCAAGGCTGGAAAAGCTGGGCCGGGCCCAGCAGCCTTCCAAAAAGGTCATCACCATCCCAGTCTGCTTTGGCGGCAGCTGGGGCGAGGACCTGGAAGAGGTGGCCCGGTATCACGATACCACCCCTGAGCGGATTGTAGAGCTGTTCTGCTCCTCGGAATTCCTGATTTATATGCTGGGGTTCACCCCCGGCTATCCCTATATCGGCGGGGTGCCCCGGGAACTGGTCACCCCCCGGCTGGATTCTCCCCGGCTCAAGGTGCCGGCGGGAACAGTGGGCATCGGCGGCGAACAGCTGGGCATCTATCCCATCGAATCGCCGGGAGGTTTCCGCCTGGTGGGCAATACGCCGGTGCGTCTGTATGACCCCGAAAACCGTCAGACTCCGGTGCTGCTGGAGGCGGGGGAATACATCCGCTTTACCTCCATCGGGCCGAAGGAATATGAACAGATCCGCCGTCAGGTGGAAGAGGGCAGCTATCGCTGCCAGATCAGGGAGGGCTGAACCATGGGAATTTGCGTCCAAAGAGGCGGCCCGCTCACCACGGTACAGGATAAGGGCCGGCTGGGCTACCAGAATCTGGGCTTTTCGGCCTCCGGCGCCATGGACAGGCGGGCCCTGCGGCTGGCCAATCTGCTGCTGGACAATGAGGAAAACGACGCGGTGCTGGAAGTGACCATGGTGGGGCCAAAATTCACCTTTGAAAGCCCCAACTGCTTTGTGCTCACCGGCGCGGATCTGAAAGCCAGCCTGAACGGACAGGTGTTGGAAACCAACCGGGTATATGCCGCAGGGGCGGGGGATGTGGTGGATTTTCCCCAGAGCTTCCCCAGCCGGGGCGCCCGGGCCTATATTGGCTTTGCGGGCGGGCTGGACCTGCCCCCGCTGATGGGCAGCCGTTCCACCTATCTGAAAGGGAAAATGGGAGGGCTGGAAGGCCGGGGCCTGAAGACCGGCGACCGGCTGGAATTCCTTGCCCCCCGGCCGCAGCTGCCCAACCTGGAAAAGCGCCGGCTGCCGGAGGATTTTGAGACGGTGTACGGGGGCCGCCAGGTGAAGATCCGGGTGATCCTGGGCCCCCAGGAGGACAGCTTTACTCCGGAAGGGCTGAAACTCTTTTTGAACCAGCCCTATCGGGTCACCCCCAATTCGGACCGGATGGGCAGCCGGCTGGACGGGCCGGTCATCCCCCACAAGGGAAGGGCGGATATTATTTCAGACGGCATCGCCTTTGGCGCCATCCAGGTGCCCAGTGAGGGCAAGCCCATTATTCTGCTGGCCGACCGGCAGTCCACCGGCGGATATACCAAGATCGCCAATGTGATCACGGTGGATCTGCCCAAGGTGGCCCAGCGGATGGTGGGGGACGAGATCCGCTTTGAGGCAGTGAGTGTGGAACAGGCCCAGCAATGGCTCCGTCAGGAGGAAGAAGCCCTGGAAAAGGCCGCCAGGGCCTGGCAGACCAGGCCCTCCTTTTGGAAGCGGCTGCTGGGTGCAAGATAAAGAAGGCTTTGTGAAAAAGAGAGGAGAACAACATGCCCAATCCGTATCATGACGCCTCGCCCGCCCGGGTGCGGGAACTGATCGAGGCAGGCGAAATCCGGGAGAGCACTGCCGGCATGGCGGCCGGTTATGTGCAGTGCAATCTCATTGTGCTGGAAAAGGACTATGCGGACGAGTTCCGGGAATTTGCCCGGCTGAATCCCCAGCCCTGCCCGGTGCTGGAAGAGTTCAGCGGCGAGCCGATTTCCCGTTTCCTGGCTCCCGGCGCCAATGTGCTGCGCAGCATCCCCTGGTACAATGTCTATCGGGACGGCCAGCTGGCCGAGACCATCCCGGACGCCAGCGCTTACTGGAAAGAGGGGATGGTGGGCTTTTTGATTGGATGCAGCTATTCCTTTGAGGAGGCGCTGCTCCGGGAAGACATTGAGATCCGCCATATCACCCAAGGTACGCCGGTGCCCATGTGGAACACCACCATTCCCTGCAAGCCATATGGCAGGCTCAAGGGCGGCACGGTGGTGAGTATGCGCCCCATGCCCCCGGAAGACGCCCAAAAGGCCCGGGAGATTACCGAAAAGATGCCCCGGGTACACGGCGGGCCGGTGCATATCGGGGATCCGGCCGCCATCGGCATCCGGGATATTACAAAGCCCGACTACGGCCAGCCGGTGACCATCCGGGAGGGTGAGGTGCCGGTATTCTGGGCCTGCGGGGTCACGCCCCAGCTGATTGTGCAGAGCGTGCACCCGCCCTTTGCCCTTTCCCACCGGCCCGGCTATATGTTTGTCAGCGATATCCTGAATACCGAGATCGAAGAAAAGCTGGAAGAGCGGGAAAAGGCCTGAGCGCTTTTGAAAACAGAATAAAACAAGAAAGCCCCCTGTCCGCAAACACGGACAGGGGGCTTTTGCGTACCGGGCTCAGCCGCCCAGATAGGCTTTTTTAATGGCGGGGCTGGTCAGCAGTTCCTTGCCGGTGCCGCTGGTCACGATCCGGCCGGTTTCCAGCACATAGCCCCGGTCGGCCACCGAAAGGGCCGCCTGGGCGTTTTGTTCCACCAGCAGGATGGTGGTGCCGGCCTGGTGCAGATCCCGGATGATGTCAAAGATCTGTTCCACCAGGATGGGGGCCAGACCCATGGAGGGCTCATCCAGCATCAGCAGCTTGGGGCGGCTCATCAGAGCCCGGCCCATGGCCAGCATCTGCTGTTCGCCGCCCGAAAGGGTGCCAGCAATCTGGCGGCGGCGTTCCTTCAGGCGGGGGAAGAGGGTGTATACCTGCTCCATATCCTCCGCCGCAGTGCCGGAGCGGGTGAAGGCGCCCATTTCCAGGTTTTCCTCCACCGTCATCTGCAGAAAGACCCGGCGGCCTTCCGGCACCAGGGCCAGACCCTTGCTTACCACCTTGTGGGGCGGCACCTTGCCCAAGGTTTCGCCCAGAAAGGTAACCGAGCCGGTGCGGCTGTGCAGAAGGCCGGTGATGGTGTTCAGGGTGGTGGATTTACCGGCGCCGTTGGCACCGATCAGGGTGACGATCTCGCCCTGGTTCACTTCAAAGGAGATGCCCTTGACGGCGTGGATGCTGCCGTAATACACATTGAGATTTTCCACTTTCAGGATGGGTTCCATGTTACGCCTCCTTCTGTTTGCCCAGGTAGGCCTCGATCACCGCGGGGTTGGCCTGGATATCGGCGGGGGTGCCCTTGGCGATGATGCGGCCGAAATTCAGCACCGCAATGCCCTCGCAGATGTTCATCACCAGGTTCATGTCGTGCTCGATGAGAAGAATGGCGATCTGGAACGTATCCCGGATCTTGCGGATGTTTTCCATCAGCTCGGCGGTTTCGGAGGGGTTCATGCCGGCAGCAGGCTCATCCAGCAAAAGCAGCTTGGGTTTGGTGGCCAGCGCCCGCACGATCTCCAGCCGGCGCTGGGCGCCGTAGGGCAGAGAACCGGCCTTGGCGCCAGCCAGATCCTGCATGTCGAAGATGGAAAGCAGTTCCAGGGCTCTTTCGTGGGCCTGCTGTTCCTCTTTCCAGTAGCGGGGCAGGCGGAAAATGCCGCTCCACATGTTGTACTTCATCTGGCTGTCCATGGCGGCGGTGACGTTCTCCTCCACCGTCAGGTTATCGAACAGGCGGATGTTCTGGAAGGTACGGGCAATACCGGCCCGGTTCACCTGGGCGGTGCTCATGCCGGAGGTGTCCTGTCCGTCCAGCAGGATGGTGCCCTGGGTGGGCTGGTATACCTTGGTAAGCAGGTTGAAGATGGTGGTCTTGCCGGCGCCGTTGGGGCCGATCAGGCCGGCGATTTCGGTGCGGCCGATGGCCATGTTCACGCCCTCCACCGCAGCCAGACCGCCGAAATGGATGCCCAGGTTGATGCACTCCAGAATGGGGGGCTTGCCGATATCCTTTTCGGTGAGGAAGTTGGGGGAAGGCACCTGGATCAGTTTGGGAGAAGTTTTCTCAGACATTGCCGGCGGCCTCCTTTTCTTGCTTTTTCGAGGGCTTCAGGCGGCCCAGCATGTTTTTCAGGGTGGGGTTGTTGGTGGCCAGCATGACCAGGATCAGCACGATGGCGTATACCAGCATCCGGTAATCGGAGAACTGGCGCAGGGCCTCAGGCAGGATGGTCAGGGCAGCGGCAGCCACCATGGAGCCCCACAGGTTGCCAAGCCCGCCCAGCACCACAAAGACCAGGATCAGGATGGAGGTGTTGAAGTTGAACTTGGTGGCCTGCAGGGAGGAGAAGTTCACGCCGTACAGGGCGCCTGCCGCGCCGGCCAGGGCCGCGCTGGTCACAAAGGCCATCATCTTGTACTTGGTGATGTTGATGCCCACGCTCTCGGCGGCAATGGCATTGTCCCGCAGGGCCATGATGGCACGGCCGGCCCGGCTGTTCACCAGGTTGAAGACCACAAAGAGAGTGACCATGACCAGGATGAAGCCGGTGGTGAAGCTGGCGATGGTCAGGGTACTGGTGGCGCCCTGGGCTCCCTTGATGATGGCGACCCCGCCAGCCTCCAGGCCCAGGTCGTTGATGGACATATTGCCGGTGAGATTCATGGCAATGTGCAGACCCTTGGAGTCATAGCCCACCAGCAGGCAGTTCACCAGGTCCTTGATGATCTCGCCGAAAGCCAGGGTCACGATAGCCAGGTAGTCGCCCCGCAGCCGCAGCACGGGCGCGCCCACAATCACGCCGGCCACTGCCGCCAGGGCAGCGCCCACGATCATGGTAAGGGCCAGGCGCAGGGGAACCGAGGGGATGATATCCTTCATATACATGGAGGCAATCACGCCGGAAAAAGCGCCCACGCTCATAAAGCCGGCATGGCCCAGGCTGAGTTCGCCCAGGATGCCCACCGTCAGGTTCAGGGAAACCGCCATGGACATATAACAGCAGATGGGCACCAACTGACCGGAAAGGGAGCGGGTCAGCATGCCGGCGCTGTCCAGGGCGTACATCACCGCAAACATCAGGATAACGCTCAGATAGGTGAGGAAGGCGGTGCGGGTGGATTTTTTCATCTTTTTCATCTTGACCACCTCACACTTTCTCGGGCACATACTTGCCCAGCAGGCCGGCGGGTTTCACCAGCAGAACTACGATCAGCACGGCAAACACGATGGTGTTGGCCAGCTGGGTGGAGATATAGGCTTTGGAGAGGGACTCAATCACGCCCAGCAGCAGGCCGCCCAGGAAAGCGCCGGGGATGGAGCCGATGCCGCCAAAGACGGCGGCGGTGAAGGCCTTGATGCCGGGCATGGAGCCGGTGGTGGGCATCAGGGTGCCGTAGGAAGAGCAGAGCAGCACGCCGGCAATGGCAGCCAGGGCCGAGCCGATGGCGAAGGTCACCGAGATGGTGGCGTTCACATTGATGCCCATGAGCTGGGCCGCGCCCTTGTCCTCCGAGCAGGCCCGCATGGCCTTGCCCATCTTGCTCTTGCTGGTAAATACGGTAAGGCCGGCCATGATGACCAGACAGGCCACAATGGTAAGCAGGGATACATAGGGGATGGAGAGCTGGTCGCCCATCAGCTTGAGGGAGCCGGAAACCACCGGAGGATAGACCTTCGGGGCCGCTTTCCAGATCAGCAGGGCCGAGTTCTGGAGAAAATAGCTCACACCGATGGCGGTGATCAGCACCGCCAGAGAGGGGGCGCTGCGCAGGGGCCGGTAGGCCAGGGCCTCGATCACCACGCCCAGCACCGTGCAGACCACCATGGCCAGCAGCACGGATACCCAGCTGGGCAGGCCCAGGTAGGAGATGGCGCAGAAGGAGATATAGCCGCCCACCATAATGATGTCGCCATGGGCGAAGTTCAGCATCTTGGCGATGCCGTACACCATGGTATAGCCCAGAGCGATAATGGCGTATACGCTCCCCAGGCTGATCCCGCTGATCAGGTAGGAGAGAAATTCCATAGAGTAGCACACCTTTCTTTTTGGTCTTGCGTCTGCCGATTCCATGGCAGAAACAAGGGTGGAGCAAAAGAGGGCTCCGCCCTTGTTTCCGCCATAGAACCAGGGGCGGCCTGCCCTGAAAGGCAGGCGCGCCCGCATGATCGGTTCTAAAGCGAAACGCCGAAGCGTCAGGGCAGGGTGTAAGCGCCGTCCTTGATCACAACGGCCATGGGGGCCTTGGAAACCTCACCGGTGGAGGACCAGGTCATGCCCTGGCCGGTCAGGCCGTCCACCGTGATGGTGGGCATGGCGGCTACCATAGCCTCGCAGATGGCAGCGGCGTCCATATCGCTGGTGCAGCCGGTAGCTTCCAGAGCAGCCTTCACGGCGTACACGGCGTCATAGGCGTCGGCGGCAAACTGGTTGGGGATATCCCCGTAAGCAGCCTGGTAGGCGGAAACGAAGTTCTGGGTCAGCTCGTCGGTGTCATCGGCGGAGAAGGGGGTCAGCAGCATGACGCCTTCGGCCAGGGCAGGATCAAAGCCTTCCATGGTCAGGATGCCGTCCATGCCGTCCACGCCGAAGAAGGTGGGCTCATAGCCCATGGCGTTGGCCTGGTTCAGGATGACGGAAGCGGGCTGATAGTAGATGGGCAGGAAAACGGTGTCGGCCCCGGCAGACTGAGCGCCGGTGAGCTGCACAGAGAAGTCGGTGGCGGTATCGGCAGTGAAGGTGCCCTCATACACGATCTCCAGGCCCTTCTCGGCAGCCTCGCTCACGAAGGTGTCGTGGATGCCCTGAGAGTAGGGATCGTCGTTGCGGTAGATCACAGCGATCTTGCTGCCGGCCATGTTCTCAGCCATGTAGTCGGCGGAGCCAACGCCCTGGTTGGGGTCGGTGAAGCAGACCTGGAAGACATTGTCCTTGCCGCTCACCACGTCGGTGGAGGAAGCAGAGGGGGTCAGCATGAAGACCCGGTCGTTGTAGGCCTCAGCAGCCACAGCTACGGAAGCGCCGGTGGTGGTGGGGCCAACCAGTACCTGCATGCCCCAGTCCAGCAGGTTGTTGTAAGCGTTGACAGAGGTCTCGCCGTCGGCCACGTCGTCTTCGCTCTTAAGCTCGAACTGGATCGCGCCTCCCTCAGCATTGATCTCGTCCACAGCGATCTGAGCGCCGTTGGCTACGGCCTGGCCGTAGATGGCGTTCTCACCGGTCAGAGGGCCGATGACGCCCAGTTTGAAAGTGCCGCTGGAAGAACCGGCAGCACCGGAGGTGGCCCCGGAAGCAGCCGGAGCGCTGGAAGCGGCGGAACTGGAAGAACCGCCGCAGGCGGCCAGGCTGAGGGCAAGAGCCGAGGCCGTCACAAGGGCAAGAAATTTCTTTTTCATAGTGAGTCTCCTTCTCTTTGGATATTATACAAAAAAGCGGCCCCGCCGTAGAGCGCAGCCGCTTTGCTGTATCAACAATCAGGCTTTTTTTCGCGTCTTCGGCAATCCGTATAAGTTGTTGAGTATAATCCCGGCCAGTACCAACAGGCTAATCAGGGTAATGCACTGTACGCCTACCAGTACCAGCAGGGTGCGGCAAAGCAGGGCAATGCAAACAAAAATGGACGCCATGAGCAGCATGGCGTCCATCTCAGAAAAAGCCTTCTGGTCGGCATGATCGCCGCAGGCAGAATCAGAGCAGGCAGCGCAGGCGCCCGCAGAGAAAGCGGCCGCAAAATAAGCATTAAAGGGATGACCGGCAAAAGCGGACATGCTGCCCAACTCCTTTCCTTAAATAAATAAAAATCACTCGGCGGGAATAAACTACGTTCCCCCGAAAAAGAAGATAACCCTATTCTACTCAGCAGTGCGGGTAAAGTCAACCGCCAGGGGCTGCGGCGAGCAGAGAGATTTAAAGGCAAATAAGAGAGGAAATTGAATGTTTTGCACAAAAAACACAAAAAATGTTTGCTGCATAAGGACAAAATCGGGATGAAAGTTTACGGAAGAAAAAATTGATTTGCCCTAAAATACAGGAATGTAAGAAAAAAGCAATGGGGTTGGAACAAAAAGAGAAAAAACTCTGATTTTCACAATTATTTCAAAAAAAATAGGACATTTTGATAAAAATGAAAGGGCACACTTGCGGATTTTGTTTAAAAGGCTATAATAGAAGCATCGCTTGTATCCTTCCCCCTGTGCAAAACAACCATTTCCGGGAGAGGGAGGGAGCCGGAAATCACGGCGTCAAACCGGCAAACAAAAACAACAAGATTCAGGAGGAGTTACGATTATGCGAAAACTGACCAAGGTTCTGGCCCTGACGCTGGCATCCAGCATGGCTTTGTCGCTGGCAGCCTGCGGCGGTTCCTCTTCTTCCAGCGCCGGCACGGCCGCTTCCGGCAGCACGGCGGCAAGTTCCGCCACTTCTTCCGCTGGCACTCAGGATGGTGTCGTTGCCGAGGCCTTTGTGGATGAGGCCGGCATCGAGCATCCCGCGGGCCTGCCGCTGGATTACCCCAGCAAGGATATTACTTACATCTGCCCCTTCGCTGCGGGCGGCACTTATGACGTATGGTTCCGCGTGCTGGCCGAGAAGGTCAAGGAGATGGAGGACTGGGATCACTCCTTTGTGGTGGAATACAAAGAAGGCGCTTCCGGTGACGTGGGCTGGACGGCTCTGTACAACTCCGAGCCGGATGGCTACACCATCGGCTTCTGCCCCACTCCCTACCTGATCACCTGCATCGGCTGGGATAAGCCCTACGGCATCGACGGTGGCTTTGACATGGTGGATTCCCTCATGCTGGACCCCGGCGTGATCGGTGTGGCTGCCAACAGCAAGTACAACAGCCTGAATGAGCTGATCGACGCTGCCATCGCCAACCCCGGTGAGATCTCCTTTGGCGTTACCGCTGTGACCGCTTCCGAGGGCCTGACCCTGAAGCTGCTGGAGGACGAGACCGGCGCCAAGTTCAACATCATCCCCTTCGATGGTGAGTCCGCCATCCTGACCGCTGTTTCCGGCGGCCACTGCGACGCTTTCTGCCTGAACGTTTCCGACGGCAAGACCTTCGTGGACAACGGCCAGGTGAAGTATCTGGCTACCGGCGATACCGAGCGCAGCAGCTGGTATCCCGATCTGCCTACCTACCAGGAATGCGGCTATGACGTAGTGCAGTACAACTGCCGCGGCATCGCCATCCGTGAGGGCGCCGACCCCGCCATCATCAAGTACCTGAGCAACTGCTTCCAGGCCGCTGCCGCCCAGCCCGACGTGATCGCCAAGGCTGAGGAGATGCAGATCACCGCGGTTTCCATGGGCACCGAGGAGTGCAACCGGCTCTTTGAAGAGCAGAACCAGATCTACCTGGATCTGTGGGAGACCAACCCCTGGAACTGAGTTTATCTAAGCCTTTTCTTTCCCCATTTCAAAGCAAAGGGGCCGGGCGGAATGCCCGGCCCCTTTTGCGTTTTTCCTGCAGGATAAACAAGGCCCGGCGCTTTTCCCTTTGCGGGAAAGCGCCGGGCCTTGTTGTTCTTAAGAAAAAGCAGGACCTTACTTCTTGCGGTGGGCTGCCTTCATGCGCAGCTCATGGTTCAGGATCCGCTTGCGGATGCGCAGGCTCTTGGGGGTAACCTCCAGCAGCTCATCCTCTGCCAGGAATTCCAGGCAGCCCTCCAGGCTCAGGGGGGAGATGGGCACCAGACGCAGGGCGTCGTCGCTGCCCGAAGCACGGGTGTTGGTCAGGTGCTTGGTCTTGCAGACGTTTACGTCGATGTCATCGCCGGTGGGGGTGTAACCTACCACCATGCCCTCGTACACTTTTTCGCCTGCCCCAATCAGCAGGGTGCCGCGGCCCTGGGCGTTGAACAGGCCGTAGGTGACGGCCTCGCCGGTCTCAAAGCTTACCAGGCTGCCGCTGCTGCGGGTGGTGATATCGCCCTGCCAGGCATTGTAGCCGTCAAAGATGGTGTTCATGATGCCCTCGCCGTGGGTATCGGTGAGGAACTGGCTGCGGTAGCCGAACAGGCCCCGGCTGGGCATACGGAATTCCAGACGGGTGCGGTCGTTCATGGGCTGCATGTTCATCAGGATACCCTTGCGGGCGCCCAGAGCGGTCATCACGGTGCCCTGGTAGGTCTCGGGCACGTCGATAACCACCCGCTCCATGGGCTCCATCCGCACTCCGTCTTCCATATGGGTCAGAACGTGGGGCGGGCTCACCTGCAACTCATACCCTTCCCGGCGCATGGTCTCAATCAGGATGGACAGATGCATTTCGCCCCGGCCCATGACTCGGAAGGAATCGGTGGTGGCGGAATCCTCCACCTTCAGAGCCACGTCCTTGAGCAGCTCCTTCTGCAGCCGGTCACGGATCTGGCGGCTGGTGACATACTTGCCTTCCTTGCCGGCAAAGGGGCTGTCGTTGACCGCAAAGGTCATTTCCACAGTGGGATCGTTGATCTTCACAAAGGGCAGGGGATCTACCATGCCGGGCACACACAGGGTGTTGCCGATGGTCACATCCGCAATGCCGCTGAATGCAATGATATCGCCGGCGCTGGCAGTCTCGGCAGGCTCACGGCCGTTGGCCTTGAAGTCATACAGCTTGGTGATGCGGCCCCGCAGGCTCACGGAAGGATCATGCCAGTCGCAGACCTGCACCTCCTGACCCACCTTGACAGAGCCGTTCTCGATACGGCCCACGCCGATGCGGCCCACAAACTCGTTGTAGTCCACGCTGGAGCAGAGCATCTGGAAAGGAGCTTCCAGGTCGCCCACCGGGGGCTTGACATATTCCAGGATGGTCTCGAACAGGGGAACCAGGTCCTCGCCGGGCTTTTCCCAGTCATAGCTGGCAGTGCCCTGACGGCCGCTGCAGAAGACCATGGGGCTGTCCAGCTGTTCGTCGGTGGCGCCCAGATCCATCAGCAGTTCCAGGATCTCGTCAATCACTTCCTTGACCCGGGCATCCGGCCGGTCGATCTTGTTCACCGCGATCACCAGGCTCAGGTTCTGCTGCAGGGCCTTCTGCAGCACAAAACGGGTCTGGGGCATGCAGCCCTCGGCGGCGTCCACCAGCAGCAGAACGCCGTTTACCATCTTGAGCACCCGCTCTACCTCGCCGCCGAAATCGGCGTGGCCCGGGGTATCCACAATATTGATCTTTACATCCTTATACACGCAGCTGCAGTTCTTGGCCAGAATGGTGATGCCGCGCTCCCGCTCGATATCGCCCGAGTCCATGACCCGCTCGGCCACCTGCTGATTGGCGCGGAAAGCGCCGCTTTGGCGAAGCATCTGGTCCACCAGGGTGGTTTTGCCGTGGTCAACGTGGGCGATGATGGCGATATTGCGAAGGTCCTTGCGTTCCGCTTTCATAAATCTCTCCCTTTTCTTTGCTGGCGGCCGCCCCAAAACGGCGCGGGCTCTATAGAATAAAGTATAGGCATTGAAACAGGCTCACTTTTTCAGTGTACGCTTTGTCTCCGGGATTTGTCAAGAATCGCCAAAGACAAAGCGGAAATTTTGTAAGATGAGTGAATTTCCGGGAGAGGGAAGCCCCCGCTCTTGTGCCTTTTTGCAGCTGTTAAGAAAATGCAAAGAGCCTTGCATCCCCGCCCTGCCATGCTATACTGAAAAACAGGAGAAAAGCGCGTTCCGGCGGCGGATGAGCGCTTTTGCAAACGGGGAAGAATCGGAATGGAAAATGCGGCATGAAAACGAACAGAATCTTTTTGGAGGAAGCCCAGCATTTTAATGCCCGCGCCCCCAAATACCTGGCAGCCATGACCAAGTGGTGGCTGCTGGCGGTGGGTGCCGGGCTGGTGTGCGGCGGCGTGGGGGCAGCCTTTTATCACTGCATCCGGGTGGCCACCGGCCTGCGGGAGGCCCATCCCTGGCTTTTGTATCTGCTGCCTTTGGCGGGTCTGGCCATTATGGCCCTGTACAGCGCGGCGGGTTACCGGCAGGATCACCCTGGCACCAATCTGGTGCTGAATGGCCTGCGCCGGGGTGACCGGGTACCGCTGCGGATGATGCCCCTGATCTTTGTCAGTACGGTACTCACCCACCTGTGCGGCGGCTCGGCGGGCAGGGAAGGGGCGGCCCTGCAGATCGGCGGCAGCCTGGGCGGCCGGCTGGCGGTCTGGCTGGGGCTGGGGCCCATGAACCAGCGAACCCTGGCGGCCTGCGGCATGTCGGCGGTGTTCAGCGCCCTGTTTGGCACCCCTCTCACTGCCACCCTCTTTGTGCTGGAGGTGGCCGAGGTGGGCACCATCCACTATTCCGCCATGTTGCCCTGCCTGATCTCGGCCCTGGTGGCCCATTGGGTGGCAGGCGCGGCGGGCGTGGGCTCCGAGGCCATGGCGGTGCAGGCCCCCCAGGCGGAGCCGGCCACCGCCATGCAGGTGTTGCTGCTGGGGGTCCTGTGCGCCATGCTCAGCTACTGCTTCTGCTTTGTGCTGCATCTGGCCGACCATCTGGGCCAGGCGGCGGTGCGCAACGGTTACCTGCGGGCCATGGCGGGGGGCGTGCTGCTGGTGGCCATGACCCTGGTCTGCGCCACCCGGGATTACAACGGCGCGGGTATGGAGATCGTTGCCCTGGCGGTGGAGGAAGGGCAGTTGCACCTGCCGGCGGCCTTCCTGCTTAAAATCCTGTTTACCGCCGTTACCCTGGGGGCGGGCTATAAGGGCGGCGAGATTGTGCCCACCTTTTTTGTGGGGGCGACCTTCGGCTGCCTGGTGGGGCCGCTGCTGGGGCTGGAACCGGGCTTTGCCGCAGCTGTCGGGCTGGTGGCCCTCTTCTGCGGGGTGGTGAACTGCCCCTTTGCCAGTGTGGTGCTGGGCCTGGAGCTGTTCGGGCAGGAGGGGCTGCTGCTGTATGCGGTGGCGGCGGCCACCAGCTATATCGTGAGCGGCGGCTGCAGCTTGTACACCAGCCAGAAATTGGATTACGCCAAGCTGGAGATCGAGCAGAATCCCCACGAGCTGGATTGAGAATAAGGAGAAACAAATGGAAAAGATTCATGTACTGGGTACCGGCAACGCCATGGTGACCCAATGCTTCAATACCTGCTATCTGCTGGAGATGGAACAGGGAAATCTGCTGGTGGACTGCGGCGGCGGAAACGGCATTCTCCGTCAGCTGAAGGCGGCGGGCTTCGACCCGGCTTCGGTGCACCACATCTTCCTGACCCATGAGCACTGCGACCACCTGACCGGAATTGTATGGATGGTGCGGGCGGTGGCCACTGCCATGAACAAGGGGAAATACCAGGGAGAACTGCATATCTATTGCCACAGCGGGCTGGAACCCATGGTGCGCACCATCTGCGGCTTTATGCTGCAGAAAAAGATGACCGCCCACTTTGATGAGCGGATCCTCTTCCATGTGGTGGAGGACGGCCAGCGGGAGGAAATCTGCGGCCACACCTTTACCTTCTTTGACATCCGCTCCACCAAGGCGCCCCAGTTTGCCTTCCTGGCCGGGCTGGAATGCGGGAGACTGGCCTTCATGGGGGATGAACCGGTGAACCCGGCCTGTGAGGAATACGCCAAGGGGGCACAGTGGCTGCTCAGCGAGGCTTTCTGCCTGGATGAGGAGGCGGAAAAGTTCAAACCCTACGAAAAGCACCACAGCACCGCAGCGGACGCGGCCAAACTGGCCCAGCGGCTGGGGGCCAAAAATCTGGTGCTCTGGCATACCGAGGAGAGCGACCTTGCCCACCGCAAGGCCCGGTACACCGCCGAGGCGGCCAGGTACTTTGAGGGCGGCATCTATGTGCCCGATGACCTGGATGTGATTGAGCTGAAATAAAACAAAAGCCCGGAAGGCAGCGCCTTCCGGGCTTTTTTGTCTGAAAAATGGGGGAGTGGGTTACTCCTCACTCTGGGCATAGAGTGCCGAGAGCTTCTCGTATTCCTTCCAGTTGGCGGCCACGATCTCCTGCTGCTGAGGGGTGAGCGGGCCCTTGACCCGGGCCGGCACACCCATCACCAGGCAGTGGGGCGGGATCAAGGTGTTTTCCGGCACCAGGGCCCCGGCAGCAATCAGACTGCCCTCGCCCACCTGTACCCCGTTCAGCAGGGTGGCGTTCATGCCCACCAGAACCGAATCCTCCAGCCGGCAGCCGTGGACGATGGCCCCATGCCCCACCGAGACATAGTCCCCCAACGTGATGGCGTATTCCTCATCGGCGTGGAGTACCGCGTTGTCCTGGATATTGCAGAACCGGCCGATCCGTATCGGGTGGCCGTCCCCCCGGATGGCCGCGCCGAACCAGATGCTGGAACCTTCGCCTACCGTCACATCCCCTGCCACGGCAGCGGTGGGGGCCACGTAGGCCGCCCGGGTGAGATCGGGGGCGGGCATCCCTTTCAGCTTGATTTCCATACAGGATCCCTCCTTATACCGGATACTCAAAATCAATGGGCAGGGTGGCCAGGCCGTTCAGCCGCAGCCCGGCGGTATGGCCGGCCTGCAGTTCATAGTACCCCTGGGCGGCGATCATGGCCCCGTTGTCCCCGCAAAAGCGCAGGTGGGGCAGGCAGAGCCGCATCCGGTGTTTCTGGGCGCCCTCGTTCACCAGCTGGCGCAGCCGCCCGTTGGCGGCCACCCCGCCGGCCAGGCAAAGGGTCTTGGCCCCGGTATCCTGGGCAGCCAGCAGCAGCTTTTCGGCCAGGATGGAGGCGATCCGCTCCTGGAAGCTGGCGGCCATATCCGGCACCGAGATGGTCTCTCCCTTCATCTTGGCCTGGTTCACCCGGTTGAGCACCGCGGTTTTCAGGCCGGAAAAACTCACATTGTATTTTCCCTCCACATGGGGCACCGGCAGCCGATAGGCGTGGGGATCGCCGGTCACCGCCGCCTTGCTCACGCTGGGGCCGCCGGGATAGGGCAGGCCCAGGGTGCGGGCCACCTTGTCAAAGGCCTCGCCCGCTGCGTCGTCCACCGTCCGGCCCAGCACATGGAAATGGGTGTAATCCTCCACCTGGACGATATGGCTGTGCCCGCCGCTGGCCACCAGGCAGAGGAAGGGCGGTTCCAGGTCCGGGTGGGTCAGGTAAAGGGCGGCGATATGCCCCCGCAGATGGTGCACCGGGATGAGGGGCTTGGAGACCGAGTAGGCCAGCCCCTTGGCAAAGTTTACCCCCACCAGCACCGCCCCGATCAGGCCGGGGGCAAAGCTGACGGCGATGCCGTCCAGCTGTTCCGGTTTCAATTCGGCCTCTTCCAGGGCCTGACCCACCGTGGCGCTGATGGCCTCGATATGGCGGCGGCTGGCAATTTCGGGCACCACCCCGCCGTACAGAGCCTGTTCGGCGCAGCTGGAGGCGATCACGCTGCTTTTCAGCACACGGCCGTCTTCCACCACGCTGGCGGCGGTTTCATCACAGGTGGATTCGATTCCTAAAATATACATTTTGTAAAAATCACCACGTTTTTGTCTGAATGTATCGAAAAGGCTGGCCCCGGAAGTTCAGGCCCGGGGCGGAATGGTCAGCCGCATCAGCAGGGCGTCGTCGGGCGGGGCCTGGTAAAAGCCCCGGCGGCGGCCGGTCTCCTCAAAGCCCAGCCGATGGTAAAGGGCCAGAGCAGGCCGGTTCTGGCTGCGCACATCCAGGTAGCAGAAGGCAGCGCCCTCCCCGGCCAGAAGGGCCAGGGAATCTTCCAGCAGCCGGCGGCCCAGTCCCAGGCCCCGGCAGGCCGGTTCCAGGGTCAGGCTCAGAAGGCTGGCTTCGTCCAGAATCAGCTGAAACACCGCCGTGCCCACCAGCCGGCCCTCCTGCCACAAGCCGTAAAGCCGGCCGCAGGGGCTGGCCTGCTCTTCTTCCAGGGCGCTCAGGCTCCAGGCTTCGGGGGCCGTGGCCTGAATTTCGGCGGCCCGGGGCAGGTCCTGGGGGGTCAGCGGCCCTGTGGTCACCCCGCTCATCCGTGGGCCTCCAGCCAGTTGCCGCCCTGCTGCACGTCGGCGGTCAGGGGCACCGAATATTCCACCACATTGCTCATCTCCTCGCCCAGGATGCGGGCGGCGGCTTCGGCCTCCTCCAGGGGGGCCTCCACGATCAGCTCGTCATGCACCTGCAGGATCAGCCGGGCCTTGAGCCCTTCCTTCTGCAGCCGCTGCCATACCCGCACCATGGCCAGCTTGATGATATCGGCGGCGGTACCCTGGATGGGGGTGTTCATGGCCATCCGCTCTCCCAGGGCCTGTACGTTCCGGTTGGAGCTGGCCAGCTCGGGCAGGGCCCGGCGGCGGCCGAACAGGGTGGATACATACCCCTTTTCCCGGCCCTGGGCCACGGTCTTTTCCATATATTCCCGCACGCCGGGGAAGTGGCCCAGGTAGTTCTCGATAAAGGCCTTGGCCTCCGGCACCGAGACTCCGATATCCTTGGCCAGGCTGAAGGCGCCGATGCCGTACACAATGCCGAAGTTTACCGCCTTGGCGCTGGCCCGCAGCCGGGGCGTGATCTCCTCCGGGGGCAGGCTGTAGATCTTGGCGGCGGTGCTCCGGTGGATATCCTCCCCGTTCCGGAAGGCCTGGCGCATGGTCTCATCCCCGGAGATGTGGGCCAGCAGCCGCAGTTCGATCTGGCTGTAGTCGGCATCCAGCAATACATGGCCGGGGCTGGCCACAAAATACCGGCGCAGCTGGCTGCCCAGCTCGGTGCGGATGGGGATATTCTGCAGGTTGGGCTCACTGGAAGAGAGCCGGCCGGTGCGGGCCTCGGTCTGATTGAAGGTGGAATGGAGCCGTCCGTCCGGGGCCAGGGCCTTGAGCAGGCCCTCCGCATAGGTGCTGTTCAGCTTCTGGTAGGTGCGGTAGCGCAGGATGTCATCCACCACCGGGCTGTAGGGGCGCAGGCTTTCCAGGGTCTCGGCGTCGGTGCTGTAGCCGCTCTTGGTCTTTTTCCGGCTGGGCAGACCCATCTTGTCAAACAGGGCCTCGCCCAGCTGTTTGGGGCTGTTCAGGTTGAAGGTGTACCCCACCTCTTTATAGATCCGTTCCAGGCAACCCTCCAGTTCGGCCCGCAGGGCAGCGCCGAATTCTTCCAGGCCCTGGCGATCCACCAGCATGCCGGTGTGGGTCATGGAGGCCAGCACCCGGGCCAGGGGGAACTCGATCTCCTTCAGCAGGGGGCCCATGCCTTCCTCTTCCACACCCTTTTCCAGGGCGGCGAAAAGCCCTTCCAGCAGGCCGGCATCGGGCAGGCCCTCACAGCGGAAGACGGGCTGAACCCCATAGCCGGCGGCCAGCTCCTCCACCAGATAGCGGTTGGTGGCCGGGCTCAGCAGGTAGGCAGCCAGCTTTTCGTCGGCCCGGATGGCGCTTCCCTGTTGGCCGTGGGCCAGGGCCAGCAGGTAAAGGGGCTGGGAATCAAAGACCCGCAGACTTACCCCCGGGGCGTCCAGCAGCCGGAGCAGATCTTCCTCCCCCAGCCGGTAGACCGCCCGACCGGCCACGGCATACCAGACCCCTTCTTCCGGTTTGCCCTTTTCCTTGGGCAGGGGCTGGCAGGCAAGGGCGTATTCTCCCGCAAGCTCGCCGGGCAGGGGCAGGGCGGGAACCTCTTCCAGGTCGGTCTGGGCAGGCAGGGGGCCGTCCAGCCCCAGCCGGGGCAGAAGGGACTTCATTTCCAGCTCATTCAGCAGCTGGGCAGCGCCGGCCGGGTCGCCCTCCCCCCGCCGGTAGGCGCCGGGGGCGGTTTCCACCGGGGCGTCGATGCGGATGGTGCCCAGCATCCGGCTCAATTCGGCCTCGGCCTTGTGCTCTTCCAGTTTTTTGCGCATCCCGGGCTTGACGGCCGGGTCATCCAGATGGGCATAGACCTCTTCCAGGCTGCCGAAGCGGCAGATCAGGGCCAGAGCCGTCTTTTCCCCGATGCCGGCTACCCCCGGAATATTGTCCGAGGTATCCCCCATCAGGCTCTTCACCTCGATGAGTTGGCGGGGGTCCGAAAGGCCATACTGTTCCCGGATGGCTTCGGGGGTCATCACCTTGGTCTCGCTGCGGCCCATCCGGCTGGTGGCCAGCAGGACGGTGACCTTGTCGCCGATCAGCTGCAGGCTGTCCCGGTCGCCGGTGGCCAGCAGGCATTCGTCCCCCCGCGCGCTGCAGGCGGCGCTCAGGGTGCCCAGAATATCGTCGGCTTCCCAGCCCTCCCGGCTCACCCGGACAAAACCCAGCTTGTCCAGCAGGTCCTTCAATACCGGCATCTGGCTGGACAGCTCCTCGGGCATGGCGTGCCGCCCGGCCTTGTAGCCGTCGTAAGCCTTGTGGCGGAAGGTGGGGGCTTTCTCGTCAAAAGCTACGGCCACCTCGTCGGGGTGGTATTCCTTGAGCAGATTCAAAAGGATATTCATAAAGCCGTAGATGGCGTTGGTATAGCGGCCATCCCGGGTGGTGAGCAGCTTGATGCCGTAAAAGGCCCGGTTGACGATGCTGTTGCCGTCCAGAACCAGTAATCTCATAGTCAGTTTCTCCTGTTTTGGGCTTTGTGCAGATACCTTTTCAGTATACCACAAACCGAAAGATTATGATACAATGATACGGCATGAAACCAGTAGGAAGGAAGGGGCCCCGGCCCCGCAGAGAGTAAGAATGAAGATCGGAGAAATTTCCCTCAAGGCAGGGGCGGCGCTGGCTCCCATGGCCGGCTTTACCGACGCGCCCTGCCGGCGGATGGCGGCCCGGCATGGAGCCAGCTTTACCGTCAGCGAGATGGTGAGCGCCAAGGCCCTGACCTTTGGAGATAAAAAGAGCTTCCGGCTGATGGCCCATGGCCGCAATGACGCCCCCTGGGGGGTGCAGCTGTTTGGGGCCGAGCCGGAGACCATGGCCCAGGCAGTCCGCCTGATCCAGAAGGTGGACTATGATTTCCTGGACCTGAATATGGGCTGCCCCGCCCCCAAGATCACCTCCAGCGGCGCGGGCAGCCGCCTGATGCAGGACCCGGTACTGGCCGGGCAGATCGTGCGGGCGGCGGTGCAGGCCTCGGACGGGCGGCCGGTGACGGTAAAAATGCGCCTGGGCTGGGATAACCAGCACCTGACAGCCCGGGAGGTGGCCCTGCGCTGTGAGGAGGCGGGGGCGGTGCTGCTCACCGTCCACGGCCGAAGCCGGGAAGAGATGTACCAGCCGGGCATCCACCCGGAGGAGATCCGCCGGGTGAAGGAGGCGGTGAGCATACCGGTGCTGGCAAACGGGGACGTGGCCAGCGCCGATGACGCCCTGCGCCTGCTGGAAGAGACCGGCTGCGATGGGGTGATGGTGGGCCGGGCGGCCCTGGGCAACCCCTGGCTGTTTGAGCAGATCGCCGCGGCCCTGGAGGGCAAGCCTCTGCCTCCGCCGCCCACCCTGCGCCAGCGGATGGCCGAGATGCGCCGCCAGATCGAAGAGATGTGCGAGGAAAAAGGGGAGTGGGCAGCCATGCCCCAGGCCCGCAGCCAGGCCATGCACTATATGGCGGGGCTGCGGGGGGCAGCCGGCCTGCGGCGGGCCTGCAGCAGCCTGAGCCATTTTTCCGATGTGGACGAGCTGATCCGCCGGGTGATGGAGGAAAACCCCATTCGCTAAAAGAGTTTTATTCCTCGCCCCGGGTCAGTTCATCCAGGTTTTTATCGTAGCAGGGCAGCATGTGCTCCACAAAATAGTCCGCCTCGGGGCAGCCCATCTCTTTGAGGGCCTGTCGCTGCTGGGCCAGGGCCGCCTCAAATTCCCGGTTGCCGGATCGGGTCTCTTCCAGGCATTTGATGAGGGCCGAGAGCCGGTCGGCGGCCTTGAGCAGCCGCTTTTCCTCCTCGGTGAGCCGGCTGCCGGTGAGGCAGCCCTCCATGGGCCCCTGCAGCTGAGGCGGCAGCAGCCGGAGCATATCGGCCAGGCTCTCCTTTTCCAGTTCTTTATAGGCGGTGCGCATCCGCTCGCTCTTGTATTTCACCGGGGTGGGCATGTCCCCGGTCATGATCTCGGGGGCGTCGTGGTACAAAGCCGCCACCGCTACCGTCTCGGGCCGCACAGGCACCCCCCGCTGCTGGGCCAGCAGGCAAAGGGCGTGGGCCAGCAGGGCTGTGTCGGCGGTGTGCTCACTGAGGCTTTCCGGCCGGCTGCAGCGCATCAGGCTCCATCGGGTGATATATTTCATTCGCCAGAGCAAGGCGTGAAAAGGATAGGTTTTCATCAAAAAGCCCTCACTTTTGTGGTAAAATAGAGGGAGCAAAGAACCCGGCGGGGATTGCCCCGGCTTCAGTATAGCACATCCGGCGCTTGTGGGACAGGGCGCGCCGGACAGGCGGCAGAAAGGAATCGTCATGACACCGGCCTTGAAAAAACAGAACAAGTACAAGCTCACCTTCTGGTTTTGCTTTTTGGCGGCAGCCTGTTTTCTGCTGCCCTGCATGATCGTGGATAAAGGGATCTTCCTCTATGCAGGGGACTTCAATTCCCAGCAGATTCCCTTCTACTACTATACCAACGGTTTTGTAAAGGAGGGGGGCGGCTCTTTCAGCTGGGAGACCGACCTGGGCAGCAGTTTTTTGAACAGCTACTCCTTCTATCTGGCAGGCTCGCCCTTCTGGTGGCTCACCCTGCTTCTGCCCCAGGCGCTGGTGCCCTACGCCATGGCCCCCATGCTCTGCCTCAAAATCGGGCTGGCCGGCGGCGGCGCCTATCTCTGGATGCGCCGGTATCTGCAGGACGGGAACATGGCCGTGGTGGGGGGCGTGTTGTACGGGCTCTCCGGCTTTACGGTGTACAACATCTTTTTCAACCACTTTTTGGATGTGGTGGCCCTTTTCCCCTACATGCTCTGGGCCCTGGATGAGACGATCCATGAGGGCCGCAGTGGGATCTTTCTGCCCCTGGTGGCCCTGAACCTGCTCAACAACTATTTCTTTTTCTGGGGTCAGATCCTTTTCCTGTTCATCTATTTCTTCTGCAAGCTCAGCGCCCGCCAGTTCCGGATGAGCCGGGGGCTGTTCGGCACCCTGGCCTTTGAGAGCCTGGTGGGCTGCGGGCTGGGCTGTATCCTGGCCCTGCCGGCAGTTTCCTTCCTGTTGGGCAACCCCCGCACGGTGGATCTTTCCAGCGGGTACGGCTTTTTGCTGTACGGCAAGGTGCAGCAGTATGTGGCCATTCTGGCCAGCTTCTTTTTGCCGCCGGACCCGGCTTTTATCTCCAATATCTGTGATGAGGGCATCATCAAGTGGACCAGCCTCACCGCCTGGCTGCCCCTCACCGGCCTGTCGGGCGCCCTGGCCTACTGCCGCACCAAGAGGGGCGCCTTCAAGCGGGTGCTCTGCACCTGCCTGATCTTTGCCTTTGTGCCGGTACTCAATTCGGCCTTTTACGCCCTCAACAGCAGTTATTATGCCCGGTGGTACTATATGCCGGTGCTCATCCTCTGCGCTGCCACCATGATGGCCCTGGAAGACCCGGAGGTGGATATCCCCAAAAAGGGGATCAAACCGGTGTTCTGGTGCACCCTGGCCTTTGCGGCCTTCGCCCTGGTGCCGGTGCTGGACGAGGACAGCGGCGAGTGGAGCATCGGGGTGGTGAGCATGCAGGGCTGGTTCTGGGCCCGGATGTTCCTGGCCCTCACCGGCCTGGGGGTGTTCTGGTATCTCTGCCGCCATATGCGCCGGAACTGGGATTTCGCCCGCAGTATGCTCTCGGGCGTGCTCTGCTTTGGCATCATCACCGCCCTGGCCCACATCGAGCTGGGCAAATTTGACCAGTGGTACAACGATTCGGATTACCGCCAGCAGCAATATATCGAAGCCCGGAATCTGGAATGGCCGGAGGATGGCTTCTGGCGGATCGATGCCTACGGCTGCTACGACAACGTGGGCCTGTGGGCCGGCAAGAGCTGCCTGCAGTTCTTCAATTCCACGGTGGCCCCCTCCATCATGGAATTCTATCCCTCGGTGGGGGTAAAGCGGGATGTGAGCAGCAAACCGGAAGTTTCCCTCTATGAGCTGCGGGGCCTTCTCGGTGTGAAATACACCCTCTGCGCGGCCGACAGCCTGGGAGATTTTTATGCCGAGGCGGACGAGGGCTGGAGCGAGGTGGACCGGCAGGGCAGCTTTGTGATCCTGGAAAATGAAAATTATCTGCCCATGGGCTTTACCTACGACTACTACATCTCGGAGGAAGAGTATGAGGAGGTGAGCGAGTCCAACCGGCTGGCCGTGCTGCCCAAGGCCCTGGTGCTCAGCAAGGAGCAGATCGAGAAATACGGCCACCTGCTGGAACCGCTGCCCGAAAACATGAAGAGCGGCCGGAACTACGACCGGTATCAGCAGGCAGTGGAGGAACGGCGGAAAACCGCAGCCAGCAGCTTTGAGGCGGACAATTCCGGTTTTACCGCCCAAATCAGCCTGGAAGAGGAAAACCTGGTCTTTTTCAGCGTGCCCTATGACGAGGGCTTTACCGCTACAGTCAACGGCCAGCCCGCCGACCTGCTCAAGGTAGATAAGGGCCTGATGGCAGTGGTCTGCCCGGCGGGGGAAAACACCATCCGGTGCGAATACCACACCCCCGGCCTTTCCCTCTCCCTGGGCATCAGCGGCTGCAGCGCTCTATTGTATCTGGCCTATCTGATCTGGAACCGCCGCCGCAAAAAGGCCGCTCAGAAGATTGAAGCGGCCCCGCGCGGGGCAGAATAAAGCCGAAAACTGTTTTGTATCGGGAAAGGAGACGATTCCATGAAGATCGGAAAACGCAAGGTGGCCCTGGTGGGCTGCGGGATGGTGGGCATGAGTTACGCCTACGCCCTTTTGAACCAGAACCTCTGTGATGAATTGGTCCTCATTGACCTGGACAAAAAGCGGGCCGAAGGGGAGGCCATGGACCTGAACCACGGGCTGGCCTTTTCCGGGGGAAATATGAAAATTTTTGCCGGCGAATATGCCGACTGCGGGGATGCGGACCTGGTGGTCATCTGCGCCGGAGTGGCCCAGAAACCGGGGGAGAGCCGCCTGGCCCTTCTGCAGCGCAACCAGGCCGTGTTCAAGAGCATTGTGGAGCCGGTGGTGGCCAGCGGCTTTGGCGGGCTGTTCCTGGTGGCCACCAACCCGGTGGATGTGATGACCCGGATTACCTGCCGGCTTTCCGGTTTTGCCCCTCAGCGGGTGATCGGCACCGGCACGGCGCTGGATACCGCCCGGCTGCGGTATCTGCTGGGTGAGTATTTTGATGTGGACCCCCGCAGCATCCACGCCTATGTGTTGGGCGAGCACGGGGATTCCGAGTTTGTGCCCTGGAGCCAGGCTCTGCTGGCCACCCGGCCGGTGGGCCAGCTTTGCGGGGACTGGGGCGGCTGCCGGGAAGACCTGGAGCGGATCGAAGAGGAGGTGCGCACCGCCGCCTATAAGATCATCGAGGCCAAGAAAGCCACCTATTACGGCATTGGCATGGCCATGGCCCGCATCACCCGGGCCCTTCTGGGGGACGAGCACAGCGTTCTCACCGTCAGCGCCCGGCTGGACGGGCAGTACGGCCAGCGGGATGTGTTTGCCGGGGTGCCCTGCGTGCTCTGCCGGGACGGGGTGAAGCAGGTGGTGGAGCTGGCCCTCACCCAGGAGGAAAAGACCCGCTTTGCCGATTCCTGCCGCACCCTGCAGGAGAGCTGGCAGGGGCTGGAGGGCTGAGGCTCCCTCCGCATGAAGTTTTATACGCCGCCCGGGCGCAGCGCTTTCCAGGCCGCCCGGGCCTTTTCATCTCTGAAAGATACAGGAGAATCACATTGGATTTTGCAAAACAGATTTCCCAGGAGCTGAACATTTCCCCGGCCCACGCGGCCGCGGCCATCGAGCTGATCGACGGGGGCAATACCATCCCCTTCATTGCCCGTTACCGCAAGGAAGCCACCGGAAGTATGGATGACCAGGTGCTTCGCCGGCTGGGCGAGCGGCTGGAATACCTGAGAGGGCTGGAAAAACGCCGGGAAGAGGTGCTGGAGGCAGTGCGCCAGCAGGGCAAGGCTACCCCCCAATGGGAGGCAGACCTGGCCAAGGCCGTCACCCTGGCCGAGGTGGAGGACCTTTATCTGCCTTTCCGCCCCAAGCGCAAAACCCGGGCCAGCATGGCCCGGGCCCGGGGGCTGGAGGGGCTGGCTGAACTGATCAAGGCCCAGAAAACCGGCACCGACCCGGAAAAAGAGGCGGAAAGTTACATAAATGAAGAGGTGCCCGATGCCCAGGCCGCCCTGGCCGGTGCCCGGGATATCCTGGCGGAGGAGATCAGCGATGATGCCCGGCTGCGGGCCGAGCTGCGCCGGTTTTACCATGCCTTCGGGCTCATCACCAGCAAGGCGGCCAAGCAGGAAGAGAGCGTGTACGAGCCCTATTATGATTTTTCCCAGCCGGTGCGCCAGGTGGCCGACCATCGGGTGCTGGCCATGGACCGGGGCGAGCGGGAAGGATTCCTGAAGGTGAGCATCGAGGTGGAGAGCGAGCGGGCCGCCCAGCTCACCGCCCGGTTCTTTGTGCGGGGCCAGAGCCCCAGTGCCGCCCAGGTGGACCTGGCCGCCCGGGATGCCTACACCCGCCTTCTTCACCCGGCCCTGGAACGGGAACTGAGGGCTGAGCTCACCGAAAGAGCCGACGAGGGGGCCATCCGGGTATTTGGTGAAAACCTGCGCCAGCTGCTTTTGCAGCCGCCGGTGAAGGGCAAGGTAGCCCTGGGGATGGACCCGGGCTATCGGATGGGCTGCAAGCTGGCGGTGGTGGATGCCACCGGCAAGGTGCTGGATACGGCGGTGGTCTACCCGGTGCCCGAGTTCAAGCGGGTAGAGCAGGCCAAAAAGGTGGTAAAGGATCTGATCCGCAGGCACGGGGTGCAGATCATCGCCATCGGCAACGGTACTGCCGGCCGGGAGACCGAGCTGTTTGCCGCCGAGGTCATCCGGGAGCTGGGCGGCGGGGTGCAGTATATGGTGGTGAGCGAGGCCGGGGCCTCGGTCTATTCCGCCTCGCCCCTGGCTGCCCAGGAATTCCCCCAGTTTGATGTAAACCTGCGCAGCGCAGTGAGCATTGCCCGCCGCCTGCAGGACCCCCTGGCCGAACTGGTTAAGATCGACCCCAAAGCCGTGGGGGTGGGGCAGTACCAGCATGATATGCCCCAGAAGCGGCTGAACGAAGCCCTGGACGGGGTGGTGGAGGACTGTGTGAACCAGGTGGGGGTGGACCTGAATACGGCCAGCACCCCCCTGCTGGCCCGAGTGGCCGGCATCACCGCCGCCACCGCCAAGAACATTGTGGCCCGCCGGGAGGAGGAAGGCCCCTTTGCCGGCCGGGCCCAGCTGAAAAAGGTCAAGGGGCTGGGGCCCAAGGCCTTCCAGCAGTGCGCGGGCTTTTTGCGGCTGCCCGGCGCCAAGGATCCGCTGGATACCACCGCGGTCCACCCGGAAAGCTACCCGGCCGCCCGGGCCCTGCTGGAACTCTGCGGCTTTTCGGAAAGCCAGATCGGCACCCCCGAGATCCGGGAGCTGCCTGCCCGGATGAAGCAGGCCGGTTGGGAAAACCTGTGTGAAAAAACCGGGGCCGGCCGGCCGACCCTGGAAGATATCGCCGCCGAGCTGCTGCGCCCCGGCCGGGATATGCGGGACAGCCTGCCCCCGCCCCTCCTGCGCAGCGACGTGATGAGCCTGGAAGATCTTAAGCCCGGCATGGAGCTGGTGGGCACGGTGCGGAACGTGATTGATTTCGGCGCCTTTGTGGATATCGGCGTCCACCAGGACGGCCTGGTGCATATCAGCCAGCTGGCCGACCGGTTTGTCAGCCGCCCGGCGGATGTGGTCAAGGTGGGGGACGTGGTTCGGGTAAAGGTGCTGGATGTTCAGCCGGCCAAAAAACGGATCAGCCTGACCATGAAGGGAGTCCGCCAGACGGAAAAGGTATAAAACTGCAAAAAGACGAATCGTCTTTTCATCAAGGACAATCGACGGAATACAAGCCTTAAAAGAGAAAAAACAAGATCATCCTAACAAATCTTTTGCGAAAAATGAGACAATACTCCATTTTGCGCAGGGCGGATTCGTGGTAGAATCTCCTTAACCCCGTATACCGGGGCCGATTTGGCGGCCTGTGGGGCCGCCCTGCTTGGAGGAGGGAAGGTTTGTTATGACGACTCAGAAAATTCAGATTGCCCGGCTGGATCAGATCCAGGCTGTGGTGCGGGTCGCTTCTGCCAGCCCGCTGGGGGTTTCGGCAGTGGATTTTAACGGCCGCAAGGCAGATGCCGCCAGCATCCTGGGGATGATGTCCCTGGATTACAAGCACCCGGTAGAGCTTTGCAGCAAAGACGAAGAGGCCTTGAGCCGGATCTGCGCCAGCCTGGAACAGGGCCGCGCGGCGGACTGAGAGGCAAAATCCGGAAGGCGGAGGGAAAATGTCCCTCCGCCTTTCGATTTTTTTGTGGCAGGGCAGGCAGCTCTGGGCAAAAAGACAAAATTTGTACGAAAAAAGGCCTTTTATGGAATTTACAAGGGGAAAGAAAGTATGCTATGATATCTTTTGATTGAAATCCCATCGGTAAGGGAGGCGAAAACCATCAAAAGTATCCGCAACGAGTGGAAGTATCGGGTGGACGAGGGAATGCTCGTCCTGCTGGAACACCGTCTGCAGGGGCTTTTGCAGCGCGACAGCCATCAGAAAGGCGACAGCTACCGGATCCGGAGCATGTATTTTGATGATCCCTGTTCCAACGGTCTGTTTCAGAACGAGGAAGGAGAGGACCATCGGCTCAAGCTCAGGATCCGCTTTTATGACCTGAACACCGATTACCTGCTGCTGGAGGTAAAGGAAAAGGTTCACGGCTTTACGGTAAAGGACGGCTGCCGCCTGAGCATGGAGCAGTTTGAAAGGATCATGGCCGGCATTCCGCCCCGGGTAGACCGGGACACCCCCCGCCCGCTGGCGCTGCTGGGGATACGCATGCGCACCGAACAGCTGCGCCCGGTGGTGATCGTGGAATATTTCCGCTCGGCCTATACATACCCCGGCGGCAATACCCGGGTCACCTTTGACCGGAACATTGCCGGCAGCCTGGAGCTGGACCGCTTTTTGGAGCCCCGGCTCTCCCTGCAGCCCATCCTGCCCCCCGGCCAGCATCTGATCGAGGTGAAATTTGATGACCGCATGCCCGGCGAGGCAGCCCAGCTGATGGAAATCGGCAGGCTGTACCGCACGGCATTTTCCAAATACGCACTCTGCCGTCAGGCATTGCTGGATCAGGGGGCGTTCCCGCTAACCCTGGTCTGGCCCGGTATCAAAAAGAAAGAAGGTTTCACAGTTTTATGACGACTTCCGGTTTGCTGAACGCACTGCTGGTGGAGCTGGGGGATACTGCCTTCAGCACCCTGACTCTGGTGGTGAGCCTGGGGGTGGCCTCCCTGCTCAGCCTGTACCTCTACTTTATCTATAGCCTTGCCTCCCGGGATGTGTTTTATTCCCACAGCTTCCATAAGCTGGTGGCCCTGATCCCCCTGATCACCACCGGCATCATGCTGGCCATGCAGAGCAGCCTTATTGTTTCCATCGGCTCTCTGGGCGCATTGAGCCTGGTCCGTTTCCGTAACTCGGTGCGGGATCCCATGGATATGCTCTTTTTGCTCTGGGGCGTGGGCCTGGGCGTCATCTGCGGCGCCCGGATGTATGTGATGGCCCTGCTGCTCTGCCTCATCCTCACCGTCCTGCTCTTTGGCCTGGAACTGGCCCCCGGCGCGGCCTCGGCGCCCCTGCTGCTGGTGGTGAACGGCCGGGCCGACGCGGATTCTGCCCGCATCCTGGAACTGGCCCGTCAGATGGGCAAGGGCGTGCGGGTCAAGAGCCGCACCCTCACCCTGGACAGCCTGGACCTGGTGGTGGAACTGCGCACCGGCAAGGAAAGCGAGCTGGTGCAGGCCATCTCTGCCCTGGAAGGCGTGCAGAATGTGAGCCTTGTGAGCCACGACGGCGAGATCCGGTCCTAAAAAAATTCCCCGCCGAAGGCTGCCCCTGCGGGCGGCTTTCGGCGGGCTTTTTATATCTGCCAAGGAGGGAAGTGGAATATCATGGAACTGTATGAGGGCCGCCCCCAGAACTGTGAGGGCCGGCTGGAAAAAGAGATTCGCACCTATGACCTGCTGGACAGCCTGGGCCTGTGGTACCAGCGCACCGACCATGAGCCGGCCGATACCATGGAGGCCTGCAACCGCATCGACCAGGTGCTGGGGGTGCTGATCTGCAAAAATCTTTTTCTGTGCAACCGGCAGAAGACCAAATTCTATCTGCTCATGATGCCGGGGGATAAGCCCTTCAAGACCAAGGAGCTTTCCGGCCAGCTGGGCATTGCCCGGCTCAGTTTTGCCTCTCCGGAGGATATGGAGCGGCTGCTGGATATCACCCCCGGCTCGGTAAGTATCATGGGCCTGGCCAATGACCGGGAAAATCAGGTGCAGCTGGTGGTGGATGAGGATGTACTGAAAGGGGAATACCTGGGCTGCCACCCCTGCATCAATACCTCCAGCCTCAAGCTCAAGACCCGGCAGGTGTTTGACATCTTTCTGCCGGCGGTGCATCATCAGCCGGTGACGGTGCATCTCACCGGGGAGGGCTGAGCCCATCGACAAGGCTCCCCCTTCTCTGGTATACTGAAAAAAACGGCCGACCCGGCCGGCGCAGGGAGGAAACAGCATGATCGTGACCACTACGCCCTCGGTGGAGGGCAAAAAGATCCTGGAATACAAGGGTATCGTCTTTGGCGAAGTGATCTCCGGTGTGGATTTCATCAAGGATTTCACGGCCGGGCTCAGCAACTTTTTCGGCGGCCGTTCCGGCACCTATGAGGAAGAGCTGATCCACGCCCGCCAGCAGGCCCTGGATGAGATGTCCCATCGGGCCGGCCAGATGGGCGCCAACGCCGTGGTGGGCGTGGACATCGACTACGAGGTGCTGGGCAGCAACAATGGGATGCTGATGGTGACCGCCTCCGGCACGGCCGTGGTGGTGGAGCCCTGAACTCGACATAATTGCGCAAAATAAAAAGGCAGGCAGCCGCTGAAAAACGGCTGCCTGCCTTTTTGCTTTTTTACCGGAAGAAAGGGAAGAAGCTTACAGCTTTTCCACAATCTCCTTGGTGTCACGGGCGATCATCAGCTCTTCGTTGGTGCAGATGACCAGAACCTTCACCTTGGCGCCGGGAACGGTCAGATCCAGGATATCCTGGCCGCGGGTGTTGTTCTTTTCCTCGTCGATCTGGATGCCCAGGAATTCCATGTCACGGCAGACGCCGGCGCGCACGCCCTCGTCGTTCTCGCCGATACCGCCGCAGAAGACCAGGCAGTCCAGCCCGCCCATGGCAGCGGCGTAGCCGCCGATGTACTTCTTGACCTGGTAGATCAGCATGTCGTTGGCCAGCTTGGCGCGCTCGTTGCCGCTCTCGGCAGCAGCGTCCAGATCCCGCTTGTCGCTGGAAACGCCGGAAATGCCCAGGAAACCGCTCTTCTTGTTCATCACAGCGTCAAACTCGGCGGGGGTCATGCCGGTGGCATTCTCGATAAAGCCGGGGATGGAGGGGTCCATATCGCCGCTGCGGGTGCCCATGATCAGGCCGCTCAGCGGGGTCATGCCCATGGTGGTGTCCAGCACCTTGCCGCCGTCCACCGCAGCGATGGAGGAGCCGTTGCCCATATGGCAGGTAACGATCTTGAGCTCTTCGGGCTTCTTGCCCAGGTACTCGGCGGCAGTCTTGCTCACATAGCGGTGGCTGGTGCCGTGGAAGCCGTAGCGGCGCACGCCGTACTTCTCGTAGTACTCGTAGGGCAGGGCGTACATGTAGCTCTTGGCGGGCATGGTGCTGTGGAAGGCGGTGTCAAACACAGCCACGTTGGGCACGTCGGCGCCAAAGACCTTCTTGGCAGCCTCCAGGCCCAGCACGCCGGCGGGGTTGTGCAGAGGAGCCAGAGGAGCCAGCTCGTTGATGGTCTTGACCACGTCGTCGGTGACCAGGCAGCTGGCCTTGAACTTCTCACCGCCATGCACCACACGGTGACCGATGGCGGAAACTTCCTTCATGTCGCTGATAACCTTGCCCTCGCCCTCGGTCATCATCTTGACCACGGCGGCAAAGGCCTCGGTGTGGGTGGGGAAGGGGATGTGCTCTTCCCACTTGCTGCCGCCCACCTTGTGGGTGATCACGCTGCCCTCAATGCCGATGCGCTCGCACAGACCCTTGCACAGGACCTTTTCCCCATCCATATCGATCAGCTGATACTTCAGGGAAGAAGAACCACAGTTGATTACCAAAATTTTCATTGGAAACAATCCTCCTGCATGCATTTCGCACGAAAATTTTTCGACCTGCCCGACGGCTGTATTGCCGGCACCGCGGGCCCGAAAAAACGTCTCCGGGAAGGCCAAAATTTGCAACTATCTTAAAATATTATATAATAGGGAAAAATTCTTTGCAAGGGATAAAACAGCCGGAGGTTCCGAAAGATGAAAACAGTGGGTGTGATCGCGGAATACGACCCCTTCCACAACGGCCATGCGCACCAGCTGGCCCAGCTGCGCCGGATGGGCTTTGAGCGGATCGTGGTGGCCCTTGGCACGGTGTGCGCCCAGCGGGGCGGCTTTTATCTGATGGATGAACCGGTGCGGGTGCAGGCGGCGCTGGATGCGGGGGCCGACCTGGTCATCAGCCTGCCGCCTCCCTATTCCGGCGCGGGGGCCGAGGCCTTCGGGGCGGCGGGTGTCTGTCTTCTGACGGCGGCGGGCTGCGATACCCTGGCCTTCGGGGCCGAAACGCCGGATGCCCAGGCGCTGATGGAGCTGGCAGCCCTGCTGGAAGGGCCCGAGCTGAACAGGCTGCTGCGGGAAGGACTGGATAAGGGGGAAAGCTATGCGGCTGCCCGCCAGAAAGCAGTGGAAGTGCTGCGTCCCGGCTGGGGCCTTTTGCTGGAAAGCCCCAACAATATCCTGGGGGTGGAATACTGCAAGGCCATCTGCCGCCAGAATAGCCCCATGCGGCCCCTGGCTCTGCCCCGGGAAGGGACAGTCCACGGCCAGGCCGAAGTAAAGGGCGGCTTTGCTTCGGCCAGCCTTCTCCGGGCCAGATTCCAGGAGCAGGGGGCGGAAGGCTGGCAGGGTCTGGTGCCCGGCTCTGCCCTGGAACTTTACCGCCATGCCTGCCAGGAAGGGGATTTTCTGGACCGGCAGGCTGAAAGCCTGGCCCTGATGGCCCGGCTGCGGGGCCTTGGGCCGGAAGAACTGGCAGGGGTGCGGGGCCTTTCCGAGGGGCTGGAGCATCGGCTGGCCGCCTGCCTGCGCCGGGCCTGCAGCCTGGGGGAACTTTGCGCCCTGATGTACACCCGCCGATACCCTGCGCCCCGGCTTCGGCGGTTGGCCACCGACGCGGCCCTGGGGTATGGGCCGGATCTGCCCGCCCTGCCCCCCTACCTGCATGTGCTGGGGGGGCAGAGGGAGGCGCTTTCCCTTTTGAAAAACGCCCCGCTGCCGGCAGGCACAAGCCTTGCCCGGCTGGCGAAGGCAGACCCCGGTTCCGCTGCCGTGGCCCGGACCACGGCGGCGGCCTTTGACCTGCGGGCGCTCTGCCGGAAAAGGCCCGGGCCCATGGGAGAGGCCTACACCAGGAAACCCGTTTTCCCACAGGAAAAATGAAATCCGGCAGCTTGCCCGTCCGGCTTTCTGTTTATAAAGCGTTTTCTGCACAAAAAAGCGAAAAACAGACAAAAAGAAAATGTTTTTTGACCAAATGCTTTCTTTTCCGGAAAAATTTCGCTATAATACAAAAGAGGAATCAAGACCCTTATAGAAGGCAAAAAAATATTATTTTTTTGGGAGGGTATTTCATGGAGACCTACGGAATCGAGAAGCTGGGCATTATCGGCCCCAAGGCGGTTTATCGCAACCTGTCCCCCGCGCAGCTGGTGGAAGCTGCTCTGCGCCGGGGCGAGGGCACTCTGAGCAACACCGGCGCGCTGGTGGTGACCACCGGTAAGTATACCGGCCGTTCCCCCGACGACAAGTTCATCGTGGATACTGAGGGCGTGCACAACGACATCGCCTGGGGCAAGGTGAACCGCCCCATCAGCCGCGAGAAATTCAACGCCATCAAGGCCAAGGTGGCCGCTTACCTGCAGAACCGGGAAATCTTCATCTTCGACGGCATGGCCGGCGCGGATAAGAAGTATACCCAGAAGTTCCGCATCATCAACGAGCTGGCCAGCCAGAACCTGTTCATCCATCAGCTGCTCATCCGGCCCACCGCCGAAGAGCTGGCGGATTTCGGCGAGCCTGATTACACCATGCTGGTGGCTCCCGGCTTCAAGTGCGATCCCGAGGTGGACGGCGTTCATTCCGAAGCTGCCATCATGATCGACTACGAGGCCCACACCATCGTGATCTGCGGCAGCCAGTATGCGGGCGAGATCAAGAAGAGCGTTTTCTCCACCATGAACTATGTCATGACCAAGATGAACGTTCTGCCCATGCACTGCAGCGCCAACATGGATCCTGTGACCCGTGACACCGCTGTTTTCTTCGGTCTGTCCGGTACCGGCAAGACCACCCTGTCTGCCGACCCCAGCCGCAAGCTGATCGGCGACGACGAGCACGGCTGGAGCCCCGACGGCGTCTTCAACTTTGAGGGCGGCTGCTATGCCAAGTGCATCAACCTGTCCGCCGAGAACGAGCCGGACATCTACAACGCCATCAAGTTCGGCAGCCTGGTGGAGAACGTGGTCATGGACCCCGAGACCCGTGAGTTCGATTTTGCTGACGGCAGCCTCACCGAGAACACCCGCGTGGGCTACCCGGTGGACTATATCAACAACGCCCAGATCCCCGGCGAGGGCGGCATCCCCAAGGTGGTCATCTTCCTGACTGCTGATGCCTTCGGCGTACTGCCTCCCATCAGCCGTCTGAGCAAGGAAGCCGCCATGTACCACTTTGTCACCGGATTCACCAGCAAGCTGGCCGGCACCGAGCGCGGCGTGACCGAACCCCAGCCCACCTTCTCCACCCTCTTCGGCGAGCCCTTCATGCCCATGGATCCTAACGTCTATGCTCAGATGCTGGGTGAGAAGCTGGAGAAGTACGGCACCCAGGTTTACCTGGTGAACACCGGTTGGGCCGGCGGCAGCGCCGCAGCCGGCGCCAAGCGGATGAAGCTGAGCTACACCCGCGCCATGGTAAGCGCCGCCCTGAACGGCTCTTTCGAGGGCGTAGAGTTCAAGCACCACGACATCTTCAATGTGGATTACCCCACCAGCTGCCCCGGCGTGCCCGACGAGAAGCTGGATGCCCGCGGCATGTGGGAGGACAAGGCTGCCTATGACGAGCAGGCCAAGAAGCTGGCCGGCATGTTCCAGGCCAACTTCGCCAAGAAGTACCCCAACATGCCCCAGAACATTGTGGACGCCGGCCCCAAGGCCTGAGCAGCCCGGTTTTCTGAAATCTGACCCATGAGCCAATAAAAAGTCCCCTTGCGGAATTTCCGCGAGGGGGCTTTTTGCTTCGTTTTAGTATTGAGCAATGGGAATATCGTTATTTTCCTGTCCCTTTTCCACCGAGAGAATTTTCACCTCATAGCTGTAATCGGGCCGCACTTCCACCCGTACGGTCTCGCCGGCCCTGCGGCCGAAGAGGGCCCGGCCCAGGGGGGACTGGCGGCTGATGCGGCCTTCCTCCGCGTCCACCCGCAGGGTGGTCACCATCTGTACCTCCATCTCGTCCCCGTCCTCGTCCACCAGGCGGATATGGTCGAACAAGCCGATGCCGGCTCCATCTTTTTCCGGCTGCACTACCTTGGCGGTGCGGATCATCCGCTGCAGGTATCGGATCCGGCTGTCGTTCCGATTTTTCTGCCGCTTGGCCTCTTTGTATTCAAAGTTTTCGCTCAGGTCCCCAAAGGCCCGGGCCTCCTGCACGTCGGCAATCAGCTTGGGCCGCAGTTCCAGGGTGCGGTAGTCGATCTCTTCCTGCATTTTCTGGATGTCCAGAGGGGTCAGTTCGTCGTACATGGGAGGATGCTCCTTTTTTCAAAAAGCCCGGGGCCGAGGCCCCGGGCGGCTTTCTTCTCAGCGGTTCTCTTCCAGCAGCTTCATGATGGCCTCGGCGCTGGGCGGGCAGCCGGGCACGTTCTTGGTAGCGCCGGCGCAGCAGCGGCCAATGCCGATGCCCTCAATGGCCTGACCCTCATAGCCCTGGCCGATCCAGATATTTTTCTTGAAGGGGCGGCCCTCCTCCTGCATCCGGTACAGGGCATGTACCAGGGAGCCGTAGCAGGCGCTGCAAGCATTTTTCTGCTGCACGTTCCGGGTAAGGGAAGAAACGATGCCCGAGCGGGGCGGGAAGCCCCGGGCGTCCTTGGGCTGGTTGAGGAAGACGATATCCTCTTCCCGCAGCTCCATGCTGCCGCTGCCGTATTTTTCGGCCAGAGGGATGTAATCCACCTCATAGGGATCGATGCCCATCAGGCGGCAGCCGTAGGTATCCATCTGCACCGGGTCAAAGCCCAGCATCATCCGGTTGGTCTGCACCGGGGTGCCGCCTTCCTCAAAGTTCAGGTCTCCGCAGATGCTGTCCACCAGGATCAGATCCGGCTTGAGCACGGTGGAAAGGGCGGCGATGGGCTTCATCAGGCCCATGGAATGGAAATGCCGCTTTTCCCGGTCGGGCAGGCAGCCCTTGCCGTTTTTGAGGGCGCAGGTCATCACGGTCTGGCAATGGCCCTTCAGCACCGGCAGGTTGATGAGATAGTCCGCGTCCAGCGCCCGGCAGCAAACGTCAAAATTGCCGGCGGGGGTGGGCATGCTGCGGGTGGCATCCCCCTTCAGGTCGTACAGGCCCACCCCGTATTTCTTGGCCAGCTTGTCGTAGCCGGTCACACTGAAAGCCCGGCGGGTGGAATCCCCCACCCAGCTGCCCTCGATGATATCGATATGGGTAAAGCCGTGGTCCTGCAGATAGCGGATGACCCCTTCCAGGATGCCGGTGTGGGTGGTAGCGCCGCTTTCGGGGGGCTTGGCCACCACCAGGTTGGGCTTCATGCAGATACGGGCGTCCTTTTTGGGAATGCGGGAGGCAATGTCCGCCTTTTCCATCAGGGCCATGGTCATGGCGCAGGCGTCCGTGCCGTAGATAGTGTAGATGGTTCTGTCGGTCATGGATGGATCCCTCTTTCTTTTTGTTCCAGAATCGTGCCTTTATAGTACCACAACCCCCAAAAGCTTTCAATGCCCGCGGCCCGGGCCCTTGCCAGAAAAAGCAAAACCGTGTAGTATAGAAAAGAACGGCTGTCCGTTTGGAAAAAGTAGAAAGAATTCTTGGATAAAAGGAGCTGTTGTTTGGATGGAGAGCAGAATCGATCAGGCGCTGGAGCGCCATCATATGGGTTACAACTGTGCCCAGTCGGTGGCCTGTACCTATTGTGACCTGTTTGGGTTTGATGAGGAGACCGCCTTTAAGATGACCGAGGGCTTTGGCCTGGGCATGGGCAGCATGCAGGCCACCTGCGGCGCCCTCAGCGGTGCCATGGCTGTGGCCGGCATGCTGAACAGCAAGGGCCTGGGCCAGTATGTGAGCAAGAAAGATACCTACGCCCTGGGCCGCCGGATGACCGGGGAGTTTACCGACGCGGTGGGCTCCATCGTCTGCCGGGAGATCAAGGGCGTGGATACCGGTGTGATCCTGAAAAGCTGTGACGGCTGTGTGGAAGAAGGCTGCCGTCTGGTGGAAAAGCTGCTGGAAGAAAAAGGGCTGTAATCAGCCAACCAAAAAGCAGAAAAACCGCCGTACCCTGTAAGGGTGCGGCGGCTTTTTTATTTTATCGGATGGCTTTGGGCAGGTCCCACTTGAAATAAGTGGCCAGCATTCGCAAAAGGAAGGTGATAAGCACCCCGGCCAGTACGGCGGTTTCTTCGCCGGCCTGCATTTCCCAACAGGCCCAGTATAAAAAGGAGCCGCAGAGAGAGGCCACTGCGTAGATCCGCTTTTTCAGCACAAAGGGAATCTCCCGGATCAGCAGATCCCGCAAAATACCGCCGCCGATGGCGGTGGTCATGCCCATGAACAGTATCAGGGTGACGTTGTGGCCGTACCCGGCTTCGATGGCCACCCGGGCGCCGGTGACCGAGAAAGCTCCCAGCCCCAGGGCGTCGAAAACATTGTTGATCTGTTCGATCAGGATCTCATTATTGATGTAGCGGCTCTGAAGCAGCCGGGCCAGGAAAAACACCACCAGAGAGGTGGAGAGGGCCAGCAGAAGGTTGGTGGAATCCCGGAACATGCGGGGCGGGAAATCCCCCAGTGTGATATCCCGCACCACACCGCCGCCCATGGCGGTGACAAAGCCCAGGAACAAAACACCGAACAGATCGACCCGCTTTTCGATGGCCACCATGGCGCCTGAGATGGCGAAAGCCACGGTGCCCAGAATTTCAAATGCAGTGAATAAGGTGGAAAACATGGGACAGCTCCCTTTTTCTTTTCAAACTTGCCCCGGCTGCCGATTGTAGGCCAGGGGCGGACAAACAATACCATTCTACATGGGTCCGGGGAGATTTACAAGCTTTTTTTCATTTTTTGGGGCAAGGCGGTTTTATTGGCCCCCATTCGGGAAAAGATAAGGGTACACAGATACGGCTGCCCCTGCCGGGCGGCCTGAACAAAGGGCCTTTGGGCCCGGGGAGGAAAACATGGAGAAAAGAGGAATTGCGGCCCTGCTGGCCGCCCTGACCATCCTGTTGGCCCTGACGGGCTGCGGCCGGTCGGAAAGTTCTTCCGACAGCGCCGCAGGACAGGGGAAGGTATACTATCTGAATTTCAAGCCGGAGCAGAAGGACCAGTGGGAAGCCCTGGCCAAGGAATACACCCGCCAGACCGGGGTGAAGGTGAATGTGGTGACTGCGGCTTCCGGCGGGTATGAATCCACCCTCAAGGCAGAGATCGCCAAAAGCGACCCGCCCACCCTGTTCCAGGTGAACGGCCCGGTGGGTCTGTCCACCTGGAAGGACTACTGCTACGACCTGTCGGACAGCGAGGTGTACCGGCAGCTAAAAAGCGAAGAGTTCGCCCTGGAAGAGGACGGCCAGGTTCTGGCAGTGGCCTATGCCATCGAGACCTACGGCCTGATTTACAACAAGGATATCCTGCGGCGGTATTGCCAGCTGGAGGGGGCGGTGATCTCGGATGCCTCCCAGATTCAAAATTTTGAGACTCTGAAGGCGGTAGCCGAGGATATGCAGAGCCGCAGGGAAGAGCTGGGCATCGAGGGGGCCTTTGCCTCTTCGGGCATGGATTCCTCCTCTGACTGGCGGTTCAAGACCCATCTGGCCAATATCCCCCTGTACTATGAGTACCGGGATGAGGGCATCACCAGCGCCGCCGCAGTGAAGGGCACCTATCTGGAAAATTTCCGGAATATCTGGGACCTTTACCTGAACAATTCCACGGTGGAGCCCTCCCTGATCTCCTCCAAAACGGGGGACGACGCGGCTTCCGAGTTTGCGCTGGGGGAAGCCTGCTTTTACCAGAACGGCACCTGGGCCTATGAGCAGATCTCCGGCTACGAGGTGGCCGACGAGGATATCGGGATGCTGCCCATTTATATCGGGGTAGAGGGCGAGGAGGACCAGGGCCTGGTCACCGGCAGTGAAAACTATTGGTGTGTGAACAAGAAGGCCGCGCCTCAGGATATCCAGGCTACCCTGGATTTTCTGGAATGGGTGATCACCAGCGACGAGGGCCGGCAAAGTCTGGCCCAGGAGATGGGATTCGTGACCCCCTTTAAGACCTTCGGGGAGGAATACACCCCCGACAACCCCCAGGTATGAGTGCAAATCCAACAATCACTGAAAACCTGTTAATTCACACGTTTCACTGTAGATTGAAGTCCCATTCCTGGAAGCGATTCTGGGATTATGATACCTTTGTGGTGTAGTCCAGGGAAATCCACCCTGCACCAGATTTCAGTTTACCCCACTTCGTTGCGCCCTGTCCCGTGCTTTCCTGCACGATGGTATAAACACCACCGTTGCGGATAGAGCCTGCCAGGGCGTAATTCGTACCTGCACCCTTACGGATGTTCAGCACATCAGCCGTAACCTTTACCTTATACGGAGAGAACGCAGGCTTGCTCTCCGCAGGGTACACAACATTACCCGAACCATCGAACACCTTGTAGCCAGGGTTCTTATCGGCGCAGACTTTCGCATTCGCCAGAGAAGAGAACGCACCCTTCTGGGAAGCACTATCAGCCCAGGTCTTGCGAACACGGTACAGTGTGGTAGTGCTTGCAGGCTTCTCTTCGGCAGTGCTGCCGCCCAGACGGGCAGTAACCTTTGCCGCCAGGTCACCCATACGGGAATAGAGCCAGTCACCAGGGCAAGACTTGTTTGCAAACCATCTATGTACAGTCAGAACCATCTCATCGGACTTCGGACTGTACGCCAGAGTCTTGTTCTTGTCACCGAACCAGAGCAGCTTCTTTTTACCATTGCGCTTGCAAATGTCCACGCAAAGGTTAATGAGGGAAGCATATACAGCGTTCGTCATAGCGTAAGGGTGAGTCTTGTCAGACGCACATTCGATGGTCACGGCACGATGGTCATTCGCAGAACTGGAAGAACACCAGGAGCGGTCTTTCTCTTCCACACAGAGAGAGATTCTGCCGTCATAACCGATACCGTAGTTGCAGCTTGCCTGCCGGGAAGGACTGGTGAAGCAACCGCAGATACTCTCCGCAGAAAGCTGACCGACTACACAGTGCGGGGTAATACGGTCAATCACATGATTGCGGGGACTGTTTTTGTTAGGTGAGATTTTGGTGTAGGACACCAGAGAACTGTTACTCATTTTCATTTCCTCCTTGTCATATCGGGTAAGGTCATACCTCTCAATGACAGCCATAAGGTTGTCCACATATTTCAGAGAGGTTGCATACCCGTCAGCTTTGATATTCTCAAGGTACTGTCTGGGGTCAGTCACACCCTTCAAATTGGAATAGGTAGAAATGTTGGTGAAATCGAAATACCCGATGACACCATCCTCCATGCTTCCGAACTTGCACCATTCCATAGCGGAAGTGGTGTAGCTTCCATCCGAGTTCTGCTCACTGCCTACTTTGTGGTAAATACCCACGCAGGTCTTGCAGCGTCCTTTGCGATACTTCAAGCCAAAGTAGTTATGAGCGTTGACTGCCAGTTCAGACGTACCTTTGTTACTCTCAAGAATCGCCTGGGCAATAATCGGGCTAAACACGCATACATTGTAAGCGGCAGCATATTTCTTAATGTACCCGGCAATACTGTCAATAAACTCCTGGATAGTCATAGGTCATCACTCCTTTATAGGAGAGAGGGCGAACCCTCTCTCCCGCCTTAGTTTGCGCCGCTGTCAGTATCGGACTTCTTCTTGAGTACTTCGATAGCGGCAGTAATAGCCGGGGGAATATTGATACCCATGAGTCCTGCGTTCTCCACGATGGAGATAGTTTCGTTTGCCACGAATGCAATAACCACAGCGTCACGAATAAAATTAGTGCCAGTAATTAAATCCAGGCGGCAGGCAACCAGAACCACCAGAAGGGAAACACCCTTGCGGCACAGTCCCTTCCAACCTGCACGGCTCTCAAGCGCACCATTCTCAGTCTTACCGCTGTTATGGAACACGCCTGCGACAATCAGACCTGTAACATAGTCAATCGCCATGAAGATAACCAGGGTTGCCAGAGCAGCGTCCCAACCGCCAAACAGGGAAGCAATGAAGCTACCCGCAACTCCGATTGCAGTACAAATCCATTCTTTCATAATCTTAGCCCTTCTTGTTGTAATCCTCCCCGGTGATTTCCTTATACTCTTCCGGGGTAATCCACTTGCCTACTGCGTTCCACGTCATCTTTTTAGACCAGATACCGTTTTTGTAGAACTCCTTAACCTTCTTGAAATTCTTGCTGTGTTCCATGATTTACACCTCCATATCCACGCCAGTCATCATCGCCAGGTACTCAAATTTGCCAATAAGTTCAGCATAGCGCATTTCCTGCTCAGTCTTTTCACGGAAGCAGAGATACCAACCGTCAGCATACTGAACCTGCTGAATCAGTTCAGCGTTGTGCATGACCATCTGAGTGTCACCGTCCACAATCGTAAGAGTGGACAGATTGTCCTCAAACACGGACACATCAACCTCAGTCTTGCTGACATAGTTGTTACCATTCTGCTTGAAGCCCTTGAGTTCAGTGCCGTCAGCTAAAATCAGTTTTACCATAGTAGTGTTCCTCCTTTAATTTCTTGCAAAGGTCTAACATATTTGACCTTTGTAGCTTGCTCATGTAGTGGCAGTGACCATTGAACCATGACCTAAACCAGTCATCGAAATCTTTCTCTGAGAGAATGAGTGCCAGTTTCTTAGCCTTTCTTCTCATACCTGTAAGTCGTTTCGGATGAATCTTGTGAATCACCCGCCCGGTATCGGTAAGCGAATACTGAATCTGTAGAAACCTCCACATTTCAGACAGTTTGCATATTCTGGTTTTCCGAAGATTCACGGTAATACCCAGGTCATGTGCGATTTCTACAATCTCTATAAGCAGCCCTTTCAGAAACTCCTTATCCTTGTGAATCACATAACTGTCATCCATATATCTGCCATAAAATTTCACGCCTTTTACAATCTTTATGTAGTTGTCAATCGGTATGGGATAAGCAATCCCTGCGTCCTGCGCTACCTGGTCACCAATGTTCAAGTGCTTTCGCAAGAACTTCTTCCCGGTCAACAGGCTCTTGTCAACTTTTTCGTGTTCCAGTGAGTTGAATACATCGTCCATAGTGGACTCATATTCTTCATCACTCATGTAGGACACATCCACCTTCTCATTGTCTACAATCTTTTCCAGGAACCAGAGTGCTGTATCGTCATCAACGTACTTTTCAAACAACTCCATGAGTTTGTCATGTCGAATGTTGTCATAGTATTTTGAGAAATCCATCAGCAAGATATAACCGTCATTGCTCTGATTTTCCCGGAAGAACCTGTGCAGGTGCGCTTCCAACCTGCGGCGGGTAAAATCAATTCCTTTACCTTTCTGGCTCGCGCCATTATCGTAGATGAGGTGGTCTTTAATTGCGGGAGTCAAGACTTCATCACATAAAGAATGTTTGGCAATTCTATCTCGTATCTGTTCGCCTGTGATGGGACGTGTCTTGCCACGCTCATTGATGACGAAATTGGTACTGGGTTGAAATTCGTAGGTATGCTCTTTCAACTCTCCTTGCATTTTGGACAAATCCAGAAGGTATGTCATTTCATACCGCTGAACCTGCGGTTTCCAATCACTCCCACTCTTTGCTCTAAGATAAGCGTCATACAACGCATTGCCGTCATATATTTCACGTTGACAACTACAATTCTCGTAAGAAGTAGTATCGTGTTTGGTATTTACCATCATAGGAAGGACAACCTCTCCTTTCTCTTATTCCGAAACGCTCAAGTGGCTATTTAATCGGAGTATCGAAATCGGGGCGAACGCCATTAGAGTTAGAAGCGTTGTTATTGTTCGCATTCCCGTTGTTGTTCACATTAGCGAAGTTAGCGGCGGTTGCAGAGATTGCCCCTTTGAACTTGTTATCAGATTTACGCCAACCTTTGATAAGGTCTATCTCTCTTTGAATATCCTCACCGAACCTCAAGAAAGAATTAACATCCACTGGGAGAGTTTCTATTGCATACTGTAGTTCTTGTACCAGTCGGTAACATTGACCGATTGCCAGGTCTTGATGGACACGCCGCTCCACCAACTCTTCATAGTAGGTAGGATAAATGCTGTTCGCTGTGTAGACGTGTTCCCCGATAGACCTCAGACAATCGACTACAGCTTTCCGCTCATCCTCAATGAACCAGGTGTCAAAGGCTTCCTGCTGTTTGCGGAAATGGTCATAAATCTCTTTCTCAACGTCAGTAAGTTCTTCGTAGCTTCGCCCGCTGAATTTCTTTTCAAGGCGTTGTGCTGCCTTTCGTTTGCTGTAGCCGAAGTCACGGAGCAGCAAATCAGTAACCTCTTTCCTAACTTTGTTGAGATGATGGAACACCTCAAACTGAGAGGGTTTCCGTTTGCTTTTCAATACTGACATTTCATTAGTTCCTTTCTACTGCACCCCACAAGGGGGTGCAGATTTTCGATTAACAGATACAGAAAGCGGGGCGAACGCCAATAGAGTAAGAAGCGCTGCCATAGCTCGCATCCCCGTCGTTGGCCACAAAAGCGAAGTACGCGGCGGTAACCACATCTCTCAGCCAGTAATCATATCGTGTAACAATCGCAGCCGGGTTGAGGGCGAACAACGGAAGCTGAGATTTTTCCACGGTATAATTGTGCATTGCGCTCCACGGGTCTTTCTGACCGTCACCCATCGGAGAGTGAACAGGGCAACCGTAAACCATACGCTCTGTCATAAGTTCAACTTCGCTGTCAAACCATGCACCGCCAGAAGGTGCGCCGTTAGATACAGCATTCGTCAGATAAACACGATGACTAAGAACATGACCGCTGAACGCAGACTTGATTTTAGTCTTAGCCGCATTCAGATTTGCCTTGTACATAGCCGAACCAACATAACCGCCCGTAGTGACATTGGTGGTATTCATCTGAGCGGAACCCATATTCTCATCGGGTACAATCACCGCATGATGTTTCGTAGTATCGGTATCGCCGTTATGCAGGTAATAGTCAAAGCCTGCAATACGGTAAGTCACTCCGCTGATAACCCAGTAGTCACCAACATACAGACCTGCAAACGTACCATCGGAAATCGCCTTGTACTGTTCTGCCGTAACAGAAGTACCCAGGTTTTTACCACGATAGATACTGTTATGTGCGCCTGCACCATCCGCAATCACATTCTGAATTGCGTCAATGTCAGCCTGCAAACCCTTATGGAGATTCTGAACGGTAATGACCTTCACGCCGTTACCATCGTGAATCAACATCTGCTCAGTACCCGTAACGGACAGAATCGCTTCCAGGTCTGCAAACTTTTTCGTCTGAACACTAATAGTTGCCATCTTTTATTCCTCCTTGTATTTCCAATCTGCCAGAATCGCATAGTCCAGGTCATCTACAATCAGCGTGATTGCTTCATCATCTGTAGCAAGCGGAGCAGAGAAGTCATTCTGCATTGTCATCTGCTCAAGCAGAGTCAAACGCTCATCCAGTTCAGTACACTGATTTTGCAGGTTGCCCGCAACGTCCTTACTCAACTGGTCTTTCATAGCCTGGAACCAGGCATTGTAAATTTGCTGCTGCTGACTCTCAAAAGCCGCCATACTTACCTTGTATTCCTGTTCCAGATTATCCGTATAGTTGTCAAACTCCGTTGCTTTGGAATCAGCTTCCTGCTCAAACAAAGTTTTCTGCTCTGCGAAATAATTCTGGAATGCGGTATACAGGTCAGTGCCATTCTCCACCATGCTCATAATGGTGTTGAGGGCTTCATTCATGCGGTTAGCGTCTTTTGCCCCGAAGAAAGATTTCTCTTTCCCGGTATAAGCCGTAATGTCCTGGAAGGATACCGAACCATCTTCGTTGTTAATCTGGTTGTATCGCTTCAAACCCGCCCACACAGCGTCCGTATAGTCAACAGGTAAAAGTTCCCATGCCATTTACAAGTCCCCTCCCTTCATTCCGAAATTCCATGTAAACATCCTCCTTCCTTCACTCTCATTCGTGAGTCTGTCATACAGGTCTAAGGTTGCACCCTCCAAACGATTCAGTTCATTGAAATCCATCGTAGTGCCGTTATCGTTATAAACGGGTGCAGACCCGTAAGACATTCTGAGAGTGTTGGTATTGAGGGTTTCCAGATTTTCTTCAAGCTGATTGATTTCATCAGCGTAGAAGTAATCACCTGGTACTCTGTCATCACCCAGGCTTACAAGGGAGAACTCCTTGTACAGATTGATTGCCATATCCCGGAGGAACGTCAGATTGTTCTTGATACGGTTGAAGTCCGAAGCATTGAATCTGTCACCCGTATAAACACCTTCTGAATTTGTACTTCCGTGCCAATCTGTTTTAGGTGTTTGCCATGCCATCTTCCGTCACCTCCTAACTGGATACACGTCTTGCGGTTACCTTACCGCTGAACGCCTGGTCAAAGTTGATTGTGTGCCGATAGATATTTACCTTCATTCCGTCATGGAACTCATTCTCCTGGTACACAATATCGTTTGCATCAATTTCTGGGTTACCTCTGGTATCGTACTCATACTCAATACCTGCGGTATAATAGTCACCAATCCATTCAGCCAGTTCCGTAGCAATCGCCATATCACTGATAAGTGGGTTCGCCCATTTTACAGACTTACCTCTGCTGTTCAGTGACTTCGTGGCATATCGCTCCACGATTTTGTACCGATAGCCCAGAATTTCCAGACGGAAGGTTCCTGTCTTAGAGAACTTGACTGTCACATAGTAGTTGCCCCATGCAGTGATACTCACACCATTGGCACTTTCGTCCAGTGTTGCCCGAAAGTTGTAGGACGGTTCGCCTACATAGAAGGTTTCTACATCACCAGACTTCACGGTAATATCCTCACTGACAAGACTCTCTTCGGCATTACCCGGCTGATAACTGTAGCAAGGTACGATGACCGCTTTGACCAACTCCTGCTTGATAGCTTTCGGGGAAGAAGTCATGTCCTGCCGCTCCATAGTGAAGTCAGTCACGTCACCGAAAGCGAAGTTGTTAAGCACAATACGGTTGTACGGCTCTGCCGTTCCAGTAAACTCAACCTTCATAGTGTCGAAATCGTCAAAGTCCCGAAGGATAACCAGGGTCTTTGTAATCTCTTCCTCTACCTCATACTCAGTAACCAGTTCATTATTGTTGTAGGTGCGAATGACCATTCCCGAAGGAAGGGCATTACCGAACACGAACTTCACACCATAGTACATACAGGCGGCTTCCTGCACGATAGTCACCACAGGGTTTGTGGTAAACTTGCCGTCAACGTCAGACTGCTGCTCGGAGATAAAACCCGTATTCAGCGTCCGCTTACTTGCCACCCGTGGCAGGAAGAACATAGTCCCGTCTGCCGTGGTGTAGTTACTTGCCAGGGTTGCGTACTCATCTTTGGTGTCATCCGTTAGAATCTTTGCAACGTGGGAGTAATCGGTTTCACCATTGCTGCTTGCCGCGGCTTCCGGGACGAAAGAGGATTTAATCTGAATCGTACCGACTCTGGACTGTGACAGAACACAGCGGCAGGCATTGGCTATAATCTGTAATGCTTCCTTGCAGGAAACACGGGGGATGGGGTTCTTTGTGTAGAGTTTCTTGAGTCGGGGGTCAACATAGTAGTCTTTCTCCCCGGCAGCTTCCAGAACCTCAATCGCCAGGTCATAGTAGCTTTTGCCATTCGGAGCATACAGCCCTTTGTAGTACTCCGTATCCATGTTGCGGAACACGTCCTGGCAGCGGATTGTTGCCGTGTAGTCATCGGACTCCCACTCAGAACAGAGCAGGTGATTTCCTCTGACCCATTCGATTTCATCAGAGTTTGGAAGCTGATACCCGTAGTAAATATCCATCTCCTGTCCCGTTTCCAAGAAGTTGATAGCCGACTTCGGGTTGTCCACGTTGAAATACTTGTCATAGTTTTTCAGCGTCACTGAGAAATCAATCTGAGGAATGTCAGCACCAATCGGGCTGACATAACTCTCAAGCGAAGAACTCATAACAGAATCGTTGTAGTACACAAGTCCGTAACCAAAACGGAAAGAGTAGATACGCAGCCTGCTTCGGAGGTTCTTCATTTTATGAATCACCAGAGTCAGTGTGGTTACATTCTCAAGCACTTCCTCTGTAGTAAAAACAGCTTTGTCATTATCCCGGAACTCAACCTTTTGTCCAGTATTCGTGACAAAATCAAAATCAGTAGGATAGTTCTCACCGAAGTTAATCGTGATACCTCTGAAATCAGTCGGAGCCGCATGAAGGTTTATGGTCACTTCATACAGTCCGTCTGATACCAGATTCTTTCCTACCAACCCTGTGTTGTAGAACATTGCCCCCGGCTTGTTCCGTGGGAGAAAATACATGGAGCCGTCAACCCTGGTAAAGTTCTCTTCCAGAGTGGCGTACACCATATCGTCAGTTCCCTCATTGAACAGGTTGTCCGGGTTGGAGAAGTAGGCAAACTCTCCGCTGTCTACTTTGGCTTTCGCCTGCGCTTCCTGGTTGACAACTCCGAAAGAAATCATTATGTATGCTCTCTCACGGAGGGAGTCTTTCATGCTTGCCTTATACTCTTTGGATACTTTTTGCATAAAATCACTCTCCTACGTCAATCAGATTCACCTTGCAATTCCTGTAGTGTGTCGGGTGACCGTCCTCATCTACCCAGTAGGGTTCAGCCGTTCGGTTACCACAGTACATTTTGATGGTCTTAGGTGCATTGCTTACAGGGTCAATAAAAGTTACATTTACAAAGAAGTTATCAAGGATACTCAGTATCTTTGACCACTGTTCGGCAGTGAGCCATAACCATTCCAGATTGTCAATCTTGTACTGGTCACGTCCAATACGCTGACCCACCACCGTACCGTTTGCGTTACGCCCGGAATCTACAAGAGTGGTCACCGTAGGGGTGACACCTCTCTTGCACGGAGGTAACTCATAGCCATTGATTGCCAAATACGCCATTTCTCATTACCTCCTTATCCTGTAAAGCTGTAGCCATTGGCTTTCTTCTGAGTTGTAACAGCGTCAGTCACCACACGGTCACCAACCTGCACAACGGTTTTCTCTTCCTTATCAGCCTGTCGGCGCATATCGTCAGCCATCTGAACCAGGGTCGGCTCCATGTACTCATGGTAGAACTCTTCCATAGCTTCACGGAAACCAGAGGAAGCAATCTCTGTACGACTCTGTACATCTGTAGAGATGGAACGGGAGAACGCCGCAGAGTCATAATATTTCAGAGAAGAAGTATCCACCGCCAGTGCCATTGTCGGACTGAAATTCGTAAACGAGTCAGCCCATGTACCGACTACGGATTTTGTGCTTTTACCCACCTGGGTAATCGCATTGTTGAAACCTGCAACGGCGAAACCGCCGATTTCATAGAACACCTTAGACGGAGAGTTCACATCCAGTTTGTCCTTGAACCAACTGATAATCGAACTGCCCCAGGAAGAAATCGTGTTCTTACAGGTGCTATACAGTGCGCCGATACCGTTCTTAAAGCCATTGACCACATCAGAAGCTACATTGTAGAAACTGTTGTAGGAACAATGTGCAGTGAACCAACTCTTCACACTGCTACCGAAAGTACTCATGCTGCTTTGTGCCGTAGAGTAATAACCGCTGATACGGTTCTTAAATCCGTTTACCACGTCCGTAGCAAAGCCAGAGAACGCAGAGTTGGAAGCAATAGAACTGAACCAGGACTTCACATTGGTTGCCCAAGTGGTCATGTTGCTCTTCGTATTCACATACGCAGAACCAACCTTGTCCTTAAATCCCGTAATAATGTTATTGGCAAAGGTCTGGAAGTTGGTGGAGTTGACACCGCCGAAACCACTTCCCGTAAACCATTCCTTCACATTCGCCGCCCATGTAGTCATGTTCGACTTCGTAGTTGTGTAGGTGTTGCCAATCTTTGTACGGAAACCTTCAATAACATTCCCGGCAAACGTCTGGAAGTTCGTAGAGTTTACGCCACCGAAGGAACTATTGGTGAACCATTCTTTAACCTTACTTGCCCAGGTGGTCACATTCGTTTTGGTGTTGGTATAGGCACTACCGACTTTGGTTCGGAAACCTTCAATCGTGTTGTTCGCAAAGGTACTGAAAGTATCGCTGTTTACTCCACCAAAAGAGTTGTTGCTGAACCAGTCTTTCACTTTGCTTGCCCAGGTGGTCACGTTAGACTTGACCGTGGTATAAGTACCACCAACCTTGTCTTTGAAGCCGCTTACGATATTGCCGCCGATTTCCTTGAAATGTTCAACAATACCCTTGCCGTCCTCACCCTTCGTGAACCACTCAATGACCTTGCCTGCCCATTCCTTAACCTTGCCTGCAATCTCACTGAACTTATTGAGTCCCTGTAAGAAACCTTCGACAACATAACCGCCCATCTCCTTCATTACTGTAGAAGGAGAGTGAATACCGAAGCACTCTTTGAATCCCTCAATGAACGGGTCAAATACGTTCTCCTTAATCCACTTGCCGATATTCTTAATGCCGTCCCAGATACCCTCAAGCAGACCCGCTACCCAGTCAAGACCGCACTTCTTCGTGCCGTCATCATTGGTGAGATATTCCTGGAAATACCCAGTAATGTCCTCCCAGATACCCTGCACGAAACCTGCAATAAAACTAACCGCAGCCGCCAGAGCAGAACCCAGTAACTTAAAGAAACTCTGTGCCACACCTGCAAAGTCAATGCCCTTAATACAAGCCTTGAGATTCTTCCACAGGTCTTTGCCCATTTTGTTCCAGTTATAGCTTGCAATCCACTCCTGGGCTTCATTGAATGCACCCTTCAAGAAATCGCCAATGCTCTTTCCCACAAGGCTCCAATTCAAACCGCCAAGCAAGCCAATCATAAAATCAAGGGCTACCGTGACACCACGAACCAGAAGTCTGCCCAGGTATGTGAAGTCAATTTCCTCCATTGCACCATTCAGCAGTTCTGCTATATGGTTACCCAGGTTCTTGAAGTCCGCTGTCTTTAGGAACCAGTATGCTGTCTGAATCGCACCGTTCAGTCCGTATCCAATCTTGTGACCGATACCAGACCAGTCAATGCTATCCACAATCTCATTGAACTTTTCACCTAGTAGAGTACCCAGGGTTTTCCAGTCACCTGCGTCCAGTGCTGCTTTCAGCTTGTCGGTAAACTCAGAAATGCTACTGTCAATCGGCACGGTTTCAAACATATCACCGTAGTTCTTACTGCCAGAGCCGCTTCCACTGGAATCCTTCTGACTGATAATGTTCAATTCATCAATGCCAACCGTAGCGTCCTTAATATCCTTTGCCGCTTTCTTCGCAGACTTACCCGCACCAGAAATGGAATCGCCGTAGGAAGCTGCCGCTTTCTTCGCTTTCGTGAAGGTGGTTGCACCAGACAGACGGGCGAAGAACTGATTGACAATATTCAGCAGTGCTGCAAACTTATCAATCAGAGCGTCCACCGCAGGAGCAATCATATTGATGAGCGGAGCCACCATAGCACCCATGCTGTTTTTAAGGTACTGGAAACTGGTTGCCAGACTATCCATACTTCCCTTGAACGTACCGCCCATGAGAGAACTGTACATATACAAATTCTGAATGCCTTCCTTCATTGCAGCCATAAGCTGTGAAAAGAAGAATCGAATTGCACGGTACATTGCAATACGCTTTAAGGAAGAGAACAACTGTCCCAACTTACCATTTGTAATCTGAGCCACGGGGTTCATTTTCTTGAGGTTGGACGTTACGTTCTTCATGCCCGCAGCCAACTTAGAACCCAGTGTAGAAGCAACCGCTTTGATACTTCGTCCGAACAGACCCAGGACACCGCCCGTATCCACAAACTTCTGATAAAGCGTTCCCAGGTTTCCAATCACTTCTTTGATTTTGGCAGGAAGTGCGCCCAGTGCATTTTTAACTTGCACAAACGGATATGTAATACCCGTAAATCCACCCACTGCACCAACCACTTTACCCAGTGAAGATACGAAATTATGAGTGGCACTGGTTGCTGCCGTAACCTGTGACGTATACTGAGTAATACCAGAGGTTGCCGCCGAAGCAGCATTCGTTGCTGCCGCAGCAGGAGCCGCAGTCCCGGCAGGCGTAGCCGTCTGGTTCCCAGTAATGTTTCTCATATTCGGAATCTGAATGCCCTGCATATTCTGTAGAGCAGTGCTGAGTGCTTCAACCTTTTCCACACCAGACCAGTCCAGACTATCCAGAGAAGCACCGATTTCAGTTATTCTCTTAGAGATTGTGGAGGAAATCTTGACATTGCTCAGAGAGTTAAGGCTTTTTGTCAAATCTTCAATCTTCTCAATCCCGGACATACTCAGCTTTGCATTGCTGATTGCGTCCAGTTTCTTGCTGATATTGTTCAGACCTGCACCGCCTTTGGTTGCTGCTTTCAGCTTATTGAAGCTGTTAATCAGAGCGTCCACACCTTTAGCGGCATTTTCAGACTTCGCTTCAATTTGAAACTCAAGACCTTCAATCTCAACTGCCATGATTTATTCCTCCTTCCGTTTGAATTTTGAATTAACCCCTGCCATTATCTGCTTCATGGCTTCCTTACCTGCATTCAGCTTCTTGTGATTCTCTTCCTCTTGCTGCTGTCTATGACGTGCTTCGGTAAGAGGAATAGGAGCCTGCCTATAAGGAATAGGCTTGTGCTTTTTGCTCATAGCGTTGAGTACCGGGGAAGCGTCAACCAATGCTTCATAGAAATACAGACCTTGTAGCCAAAGGGCTTCATTCTTCCGTTCTTTGACCTTTTCATCCATATCCCTGTAGTACCTTGCCATCTCACAATCGCCATCCCAGTAATCGTGATAGCCCATACCCAGACTCATGTAATAACCGCAGAGTTTTTCAAAAGTTTCCCCGTAACGATAAACAACGGGCAAGCGGCGGTTGCCGCCGCCCGTTGCAGCCTGGGAGTCCGAACCCGTTACCAGTTCGCTTCCCAACTCACGTTTTTTACCGCTTTCTCATCGGGTTCCTCCATCAGAGTCACAATCGGGTCATTGTACATCTCTGCCAACTTGCCAATCAGTTCATCCTTATGGGGCATACCCGCATAAATCTTGTCAATCACATCCTGCTTCACGAAACGATGGTGCGCCTTGAATGCACCTGCAAAAAGAGCAGGAAGCAGAGTCATAGGCTTACGGTCAATGTCCTGTGCGACAAAGCCCTCATCCTCCATCTGCTTGACAGTACGCCTGGTAAACTCAAGCGTATATTCCTTATCTTCATAGGTAAAAACAATCTGTTTAGCCATTGCTCAACTCTCCTTTAATTCTCAAAATTAAATGCAATCTTACTCTTCGTCCTCAGTGATAGGAGTGGACGGGGCAATCGTAATTGCCATGCCACGAACCTCATTCACACCGCCGCCAGTGACATAGACGGACAGTTCGCCTGCAAACTTGAACTTACCCTCAGAACCCGTAGGAGTCGGGGAACTTGCAGTCTCAGTACCACCAAACCATACCGCGTATTCCTCATTCTTACCCTCAAGGGCTTTCAGAGCCTTATACTCAGTGTGGTCATAGTTGGCATTGAAGGTCATACCGTCATTGCTCTGAACACCATTCACATAGGTCTGCATTTTGTCAGACAGAGTGGTGGTTTCAAGCAGTTCCGGGTCACCGCCCAGGTCGGGGAACTCAGTAATGTCAAGCAGCTTCTCCCATGTAGCCTGGTTCTTGTGCATGAGGAAGGTCATATAAGTACTTGTAGCCATTTCACTTACCTCCTGTAAAAGTGTTTTCCATCGGTTGCCACACGGAAGCGGGCTGTAATCCGATAGATTGTTGCGTCCTCCATGTTCGGAACCGGGGTCATAGCCGTGCGCCTAAAATTCATGGAGTACAATGCGTCATTGATTTCTTTGATAATCTTCTTGCATTCTGTTTTCTTACCCTCTGCCTTATTGGAGTAGACATTGATTTCAAACATGGCAATAACCATATTCTCCTTCATGCTGCTGTCCTGCCACTCCGCAGGGATATAGCAGTCACTCTGGGTAATACTCACATGAGGAAAAGAAGAAGGAGATTTCACATATTCACTGGCAATGTCAATCTTCGGGAACTTCTCCCGCAAGACTTTTGCAAGCCTTGTATAGACTTCGTTTTCGCAGTCAATCATGTGAAACACCTCCTTGCTATCTCTTCAAACTTCTCTTCCAACTCTCTGACTGTCAGATACATACTCATGTTTGCCGGGTTACCGTAAGTATGAACTTCTCCTGCGTGTTTTCCAGTGGTAATAACTTCACCGTTAGAACCAGGGTCACCCGTATATCGCCATCCCTTTTCAAGCCGTCCCAGTTTATAACCGTAGCCACCACGGATGAAACCGTTCTTGCCTGCTTCCGGGTGATTGTCTGGGTACTTGACACCTGTGCCAAACTCAATAAAGAGGACTGAACTTCCTACAGCTACCACGGCTACTTTGTTGGTATCCCGGCTCTCTACAGACACGCTCACATCATTCGTACCGTCATAGACGGCTGTCTGGAACTTTGCTGTAGCCACCTGGACTCCCTCTTCGCCAAGGGCTTGTATGAATTTCTCAGTACACTCTTTCAACCACGTCTTGTAGTTCTTGAGTTCGTTAATGGCATTGTCAATGCTCTTTTCAGATAACGTAACTTTGATAACACGCTTGCTCACGATACGGTCACCTTGCTAATCGCATAAGAAATACTGTTAAGGGACTTTGCAACACGCCGTACCCTATAGTCACAGAGAGGATTGCCGTCATTTCCGAACTCTGGCTCCTTATCCACAAAGAGCAAGGTGTTTTCGTCAATGGGGCAATTTGTATCATCGGTAATGAGTACCTTGTCATAGGACTCTAAATTACCGAACATATTCACCTGGGCATATCCCGTTGCAGGCGAAACACTGCATTGCAGTTCAACTGGGCTTTCATAGCCCACCTGGTATTCACCAGTTTCATTCCCGTCATCGTCCAGAAGTGGCTCCCTGCCTTTGTACAGGCAGTAATGCACGGGCTTGAGATTGCGCTTCATCAGCTTCATAGAATCACCCCCGCCATAGGAAGGATTCGCCGCAGCAGGGTAGGGGGAATGTCACCATCTTCATAAGAACGGGAAACGCCGTTTTCGCTGTGTGCTGTTTCACCCTCTGCCCCACGCTTGTTCAGCATATAAGCGGCAATCTCAACATGAACCGTGTCATATTTTGCAGGAACCGTATCTTCCTCTGTATAAGGGTAGGCACGGGAAAGCACTACCCCTTTCGCTAAAGTGAGGTAAGTGGACAACACATCGTTATCCGTTTCCTCTGTCATGCTTTTGAGCATGGTCAGTTTCTCTTCATCGGTCATGTTGTCCACCTCCTTTTAATCTTCATCAGCCCGTAGTCTTGCCAATGTCAGCGGCATTCGCCACATAAACGGAACGGCTGTAGGTCGGCTTCTCAAAGGTAGTAGAAATACCAGTGAACTTGCCGTGATACCATTCGGGACCATGGTCAAGACCAATCTGACCGAAAAGCTGATACTTCTCACCCGCACCCGTCTTAGCAAGCGGCTCCAGGAAGAAGTTACCCTTACCCGGAACAGGCTGATAAACAGGAGCCAGAACGTCAAGGTTCAGAAGCATTGCAGTACCCGCAGGCAGGCACTCACCCAGATACAGGTAAACAACACCGATAGGAGTCACCACACTGGAAAGAGCGATACCGTTAATCTCACGGGCAGCAGGAACCACAGTCAGACCATTCTGAACAGCGTCAGCGTTGACCTGGAACAAAGTCACAGCGTCACACCACAGAACCAGACCGTCAGTCGGGGCATTTGCGCCATAAATCTTCTTCACCATGTCAGCAATGTCCCACAGACCCAGGGGCTTGTTCTTCATAGCAAGGACATTGGAAGTGATAGCCGGGATAAGACCACGGGTCTTGTTCACTTCATCATCCGTAGTTGCCTTGTTGTAAACACCGTTGATAAAGGTGTACTCAATATCACGGTTGACCTTCTGGATTTTTGCAGCAACCTGGAAATCCAGTTCGCTGACAGGATTGCCCTGCTGCTGTGCCACATTGATACCGCTCAGAGTACCCATGTTGCTCTGCTTACCGTAAGAGATACCTACGGACTCCTGGAAAATCTGAGTCACGTTGGTTTTCTGCTCACGCTTCACAACAGTAGCGTCCGGGGCAGTCAGAGAAGCGTTCTCACTGATTGCAGGCTGAGAACCCGTGCCGCCCGCAGTATATTCCTGCCCGGTCACGAACTCAACGTGGTTAGTGGTCTTTGCCTTAGAACCGATAATGGAACTAAGAGGGGTTCGGGTATTGCCCTTGTTAAAGAGCATACCGCTGTAATTCAGTACTTCAAAACTGGTTGCAAACGTATCTGCCATTGTCTTTTACCTCCAAATTAGTCTTTCATCTGATTGGCTTCATCCTGCGCTTTCAGACGTGTATAGTAGGCAACTGCGGTAAGATTGCCGCTTGCCTGGGCTTCTTCGATTTTCTTTGCGTAATCCATGCCGCCCGTACCTTCGGAACCCGCAGCAGGTCTGGGGGTTTTCTTCATCAGTTCAGCCTGGATTGCTTTCTCACGGGACTCATTGAACTTAGCCTGGTTCGCCATCACGGTATCCATATCACCGTCAACCATTGCAACAGCAGTGCTGTCAGCGAGTTTTTCATCGTAACCCATAGCAATCAGTTTCGCTTTCTTATCAGAAAGAGCGAAAGAACGCTTGAGGTCGGCATTTTCCTGGGTCAGCTTGTCCATAGCGGCTTTCTGTTCAGCGGCAGCGGCTTCATCCGCAGTCTGTTTACCTCTAAGCTGCTTCTTGTAGTCAGCGGCTTCGGAGTTCGCTTTAGAAAGCTGTGCTTTCAGCTTATTGATTTCAGCGTCATTGCTCTGTCCCGCTCCTGCGGTCTGCAATGCAGTGGAAATCTCTTCCTCAGTCATACCTTCCTTGTAGGCTTCTCCAAGCAAATCACTTAAATAACTCATAATAAAAAGTCCTCCTTGCGTTTAATCGGTGGTTCACTCCACACTGTTTTCTGTTTTATCCTCTTGTCTGAGTTTGCGATTTAGGTTTTCCCTAACCATATCTACAGGTCAATCCTGTGAGGTATCTGTTTCAAATTGCAGCACACAGCGGCAATTTACATTGTTCTCAGCCTTTGTGAAACCGCCCGGTCTTGCCGCATGGTCACCATCAAAGGTGTAGAACTCTTCGTCCAGTGCCACGCTCATACCCTCAAGGTACTTGTGTGTATCCCGGACTTTTTCATCCCGGACGGTAATCCACTTCTTTGATACTCCCAGTCCTCTTTCAGACTGAAATACATAGGCTCCATCCTCTTCGGCTGCATTGAATACCCGGTGATACTCTGACTCAGCCAAGGTCTGTAACCCTGCCAAATCGCCTGCTATCACATGGTCTGCAACTCTGTCCTCAAAGGTCTTACCATCAATCACCATGAAGATTGCGTCATACATGGAGTCCATGTCGGCTGCAAGGTCATAGGCAAGCATATCTGCTGTAGCCGTAATGCCCTGCTGATACGCCTTGATAAGCAAAGACAGTAAATCGTCCGCAATCTGGTTTACCTTTGAGGTCATGTCTTTACCAGAAGCGGTATAGTAGCTTGTGGAAGTCAGTACATTGAGTTCATCAAGCGTAGTCACATACGCTGAAAAAGTTTTGTCGTTCATAAGCAAAATAAAAAGGGACTATGAGTTCGTCACTCACAGTCCCTTTGGACTAACCAGAACCTCTGTCCTGGCTTACTCTTTCATTCTCATTTTTCGCTTGATTTCAACAATGGTAATCTTACCCTGCTCAATCAGTACTTCCACTCTGCTCCCGTGCTTGAGCAGCGTTTCCATCTGCTGCACCATTTCCTGCGTTATTGTCGGGGTCATTGGAATTTCCCTCCTTTACTTCATTCTGCTTTGCAAGCAACTCTTGTGCTTTACGCTCCTGTTCCTCTGCATATTCAGCACTTAATGTGTATGCAAGGTCAGAGTCAACGAACAATCCGCAATGCTCAAAGGCAAGCCGTGGGTGAATTTTCGTGTTCTTCAACATGAGGTCAAGCACCTGGGCTTTTTGCAGAATGTTTTCGTAGTTACGTCTGGTAAAGCGAATTTCAATATTGCAAACCTTCAAGTCCATGCCTTTCAGAGTTTTGCAGATATTCAAAATCAGCTTGAGAAAAGTCCTCTCACTCTTCTTGAACATCAATTCGCTGTCTTTTGCCCTGGCTTCGGCAGCAGACCAACCGTCACGCATAATGACCGCAGACCCGGTATCGCTTGTGGAAGAACCACCGTTGCGGTTCGGCATACCGCAGATTGTCAATACCGTATGGTACATATGGTCAACCAGGGTTTGTGTTTCACCCTGGTTCAGCGTACTGGTCAGATAACTAACCTCTGCCTTTAACTGCGGGTCAATATCCCGGAACTTAATAGCCCCTTCCTCACGCAGC